>Ga0209211_10000153_pt1 | contig 149973 bp, 168 predicted proteins | sample RifGroA2_FD_183992 | JGI IMG/M metagenome (GOLD analysis project Ga0209211, IMG submission 183992) | Groundwater microbial communities from Rifle, Colorado, USA - Groundwater A2 (SPAdes) (version 2) | ecosystem: Environmental > Aquatic > Deep subsurface > Groundwater | place: Rifle, Colorado...
CAATCCTGGCCGATCTGGCTTTCTCTGACTATAGAATAGTCACCTATTACACTGTTGTCATCAATAAAAGTCGGGCCGACGATTTTACAAAAATCACCAATCTTAACATTTTCACCAATAGCAACCGGGCCAACTATGATGGCGCCTTTAGAAACTATTGCGGTTGTCGAAATCTTCGTTTCTTTTATTGTTAATAAGAAATTTTTCATCATCAGCAAAACCTGCCAAGGATATTTTAAAGCAAACCAATATGAATCATAAAGAAAATATGATTGTTTTAAACCGTTAGACAATAATTTATTGACTGCTAATTCATAAAAATCGTCATTCTTAGTTTTTATTTGAGAAAAATGATCTAACAAGATATTAATATCGGCAAAATAATCAAAAACTAATTTGGCAATCGATGAAGGTAGTTTGTCTTTAGCTGGTTTTTCCACTATCTCTATTACTTTTTTATGATCATCAAATTTGAAATATCCGCCTGGAAAATATTCATTGAATTTTTTACCCATTAAAATTAGTTTGTTTTCCTGGTTAATCAATAAACTTAATTTTGAAATTATGGAATAATCGATCAGATCGCTGCCATTAACAACTAATACTTCACCTTTAATATGGTTTTTAGCGGAAAAAACCGCGCCGGCCATTCCGGGATAGTCTTCTTTTTGCGCCAAGATCTGAACCGGCTTAAGGTTGACGTTATCTATTAATCTCTTAATTGTTGTTGCGTTACTTTTATTGGCAACAACCGTTATCAACTCACTATACTTTAATAATTCCTCTATTTGAAAAAGAATTAATGGTTTACCCAAAAAACTAAAAAAAAGCTTATTTTCAAGCGGCCAAAAACGAGTGCTATCCCCACCGGCCAAAAGGAGTATATTTTTTATCTTTCTCATCCCTAAATTTTACCATAAACCAAAATCTTTCGCATAAATATGAGACTACCTTTGCAAAAAGAGGGCAGAAATGATATTATTGAGGCTATATATGAGTGAACAACTAAGTCCAAGGGGAAAACAAAACTGGGTGGAGGTATGACCCTTTTAGGAATATTGTTAAATTTAGCAAAAAATGGTTGGAATAGTGAAGTAAAAGATCAAACACTGGTCTTGGGAACTAAAACAACTATAGGTAATAAACATTGGGCTGAATTTGAACACCAAGGACATGAAGACACTATCTATTATGATGATAAAGGTAAAGTATCTAAATTAGTTAGAATATGCCCCGCTAACGCTAACGGCAGTGAAGTAATTTCTTCCCAGCCTGCTCAACATTAGAACATCAGGGTCAGTCCTTATAAGGACTGACCCTATAAGGAGTGTCCCTAATCTAAGAACCAATCTTTACGCTCCGTTTTAGCGCTTTCCATTAAATCCTCTGTATAATCTTCAACAAACTTTTTATATGAATTGAGCGAATAATTTGTGAGGATAGATTGTATAAAATCTTTTTTTAGCCAATTCATCGATAAATTATTTACATATGCTAAATAACTGCTCCAACGATATGATTCTAATAATTGGCCCTTTGATAGTAATTCTATTGGATTAAGATGAATATAGCGACTTAAATGTAATAAATATTCGTCGCCCAGAATCAAAACTGCCTTATATCTTCCTTGGAAAAGTGGTCCAACCCGGTTATATTTTCTATTAAAATACATCGTATATTTTGTAATAAGACTTCGCATAAAAATTTCAATGTCTTTTTTATTAGTTTGTCGTAACTCGAAATGAAAATGATTAGGCATAAGGACATAACTTATCAGATCAATTTTATTGAAAAAATTATTTAACGTGTACAGTCTTGAGATTTGATTATTTTTGTCTTTACAAATTAAATCGTCGTTACTCTGTAAATTATTTACAGTTTCTTCGACCGGAGAAAGATATATTTTTAGATAAGAAAGAAAAACACGATAGTCTTGCTCGTTTAGAAAAATATTTCTTTTTTCTACTCCACGATTATAGATGTGATAAAAACTGTTCTCAATATATGTTTTTATAGAATTTTTTGCTGGCATATTCAGGGTCAGTCCTTATAAGGACAGTCCTTAATAGGACTGACCCTATTTAAAAACATATATAGAAGTAAGTCAACCGCTTATAATCTACAAAAGTAGTCGATTAGATTATATTGCCAACATAATTTGCGCGAATGAGGTATTAATTTCATTTTCGCTTGAAAAGAAGAAGAAGAAGAAGAAGTACAATTTCCAATATGGCAGATCGATTGAGACCACCAGTAGAAATAAATCTTGGAGGTAAAAGTTTAAATAGAATATTATATTTGTTAGGTGAGCAGGGTTGGAAAATTAATCAGAATGCACTAAAATCTGTGGACTTACGAACAATAATGAGGCATGGTGACAGACAAGGAGCTGAATTTTGGCACGATCCAAAAGCCACTATTGTTGATGGTTATGTTGTTATTAGAAAAGCTCATGTGGATTATTTAACATACAAAGGTGGTTTATTGCTACGAGATTGTTCCACTGACGGCAAAGAAACAGTTTCTTCCGCTGTTGTACAAGGCTAACCTTTTATATTTTCCTTATCTCCCCCCCTAATTTTCTTACCTTTTCTACAAAATCCTCATAACCTCTCTCTAAAATCGAGGTGCCGTTGACTATTGATTCACCGCTGGCCAGCAAAGCCGCGCAGGCTAAAGCCGCCCCGGCCCGTAAATCAGAAATATTTAAAATAGCGTTATGTAGTTCATTTCCAGCCTGAATTCTGATAGCCTGCTGATATTTATTATTTTTTTCATAGTTAAAATGATAAAAGTTTTCCGGATTATCTATTTTTATATCAATAAAATCAATTTCTGCTCCCAATTTCTTAAGCTCCTCAACATAAGAAAAACGGTTTTCAAAAACCCTTTCATGAATGACCGATTCACCTTTAGCCGCCAACATCAAGATTGCCCAACTTGGCTGCCAATCGGTCATAAACCCCGGATGAGGCGAAGTCTCAATATCAACCGGCTTAATCTTTCCCTGATAAAAAAATCTGAATTTATCTTTCGCGATTTTTTCCACACCAGCTCCAGTTTTTCTCATAATTTCTAAAAATGAAGCGATTAAACCTTCTTTAATTGAACCAATAATAACATTTCCCTGACTGGCGACTGCTAATGTAGCATAAGTCACTAATTCATTACGATCTGACATGATGACAAAAGGTTTTTTCTGTTTTAACTGCGGACTTTTGCTGGTAATGATTTTGTTTCCTTCTTCTAAAATATTAGCTCCAGCGGCCGTTAAATATAAAATTAGGTCGTCTATTTCTGGTTCATTGGCAACATTATCAATCTCCACCTTTCCATCCGTCATTAGTCCAACTAACATTAAAAGTTCTGTCCCCGTATGACTTGGTTTTTCAAAACGGTACTTTCCTCTAGGCTTATTAATAATTTTTGCATGGTAATAACCAGTATCCGAATCATAATCGACCTTGATTCCTAAAGCCTTTAAACCGCTTACAATTCTATCAATCGGCCGAGCCCCAATCCGGCAACCACCAGGATTTGGAACAAAACATTCTCCAAAACGATGAAGCAATGGGGCAAACAACATAAAAGACACCCTTATTTTAGAGCCATATTGTAATTCAACCCGATTACTTTTTAAACCATCGCTGTTTATTACCAAGGTATTTTTCTCAATGAAATCCGCCTTCACTCCCAGAGATTTTATCAGTCCAATCAAATCAAGGACATCATTAATTCTTGGAATATTTTTTAAAATAACGTCTCCCTTGAACATTAAAGCGGCAATAATTGTTTTTAAGGCCACATTTTTGGCACCAGACAAAACAACTTCGCCATTAAGCGGCTTACCACCCTTGATTAAATATGAATCGTTCATATGATTATTACTTCTTCTTCCAATTCTACTCCAATTTTTTCCTTAACCTTTTCTTTTATTATCTTGATTAATTTTAATAAATCTTTATTCTTTCCATTACCTCGATTGATAATAAAGTTCGCGTGAACTGGAGAAACAAAAAAATCACCAACCGCAAAACCTTTTAATCCCACCTGGTCAATCATCTGTCCGGCTGACTTTCCGCTAATATTCTTAAAAAAACAGCCGGAAGTTTTTACCCCCATTGGTTGAGTTTTTTTTCGATACTCAAAAGCAAATTCTGATCTCTTTTTGAGAATTTCTGGATCGATTTTTTTTAATTTAAAGACTGCTTCAAGTAATATTTCTTTGGTTTTTTGCAGAATGCTGTAATCATAAGCAAACTGAAAATAATTTTTGTTAACTTTTTTATCTGGTCGACGGCCGTCGATAAGATACGCATATAACAAATTTTCTCCAAAGTAACTTACTGGTTTAGTCCATTTAGAGTTCATATAAATCGCTCCGCCAACCGTACCCGGCAGACCTTTATGGTACTCAAAACCTTGATAACCTTTTTCAACCGTTTCTGAAACTAATTTTGAAACCGGATAGCCTGAAGAAACTAATAAATTAACATAATCGTCCGTTTCTTTTATTACTTCTAATTTCAAATAATTATTTTTGACGACTAACCCCCTAATTTTTTCTTGAACAATTGCTAAATTTGATCCACCAGCTAATATGAATAAGGGCAACTTATTTTTCAAAGCAAATTTTTTTCCCTCAATTAAATCTTCCCTAGTCTTTGCTTCTAAAAAATATTCTGCAACCGAACTCGTTCTTAAAGTATTAAATTGAACTAAATCCTTATTTTTTTGAATATTTAATTTTTTATGTTTATTTTTGATATTTGATATTTGATATTTGATATTTTTTGCTAATTTGTACACGTCCCCTGCTCCCATCGTAAATACAGCATCACCGGGTTTTAAAATCTCATCAAGCTTATTGACTAACTGTTCTTTCGACCCAAAATAAGGTCCGTCCTTATAAGGACTGTCCTTATCAAGAGTGTCCCTTATTTTTAGAACAATATCTTGGGATGTAACTTTAAAATCTTGGAAATTTTCTCTTGCTGATGCAAAAATCGGCAAAACCAAACAAATATCGGCTAACGATAAACTTTCAGCAAAATTGCCTAACAAATTACTTGTCCTAGAATAAGTATGAGGTTGAAAAATAACGATTATTCTTCTGTTTGGAAACCTGTTTTTGGCGGCATTAATTGTTGCGGTAATTTCAGATGGATGATGGGCATAGTCATCGAACAAATAAATATTATTTTTAAAATAAATTTTCTCAAACCGTCTTTCCGCGCCGGTAAAGCCTTTAATAGCTTGCTGAATTTTTTCTTTTGGAAATCCCAGATGAAGTAAAAAGGAAATTACGGCCGCTGCGTTGGAAATATTTTTTTCGCCAAAAAGTAACGTTTTATATAAAAAATTATTAATCATAAACGCCGAACCCTTTTCATCTGTCTTCCAATCGCTAATTTGATAATCGGCTTTTTTATCAAAACCATAAGTTAGATATTTTTTTTTGGGCAAGCTTTTCGCTACTTCCATCAAATTTTTATCATCAGCACAGGTAAGAATTTTAACATCCTTTTTATCGAAAAATTTCTTAAAAGCTTCCTTTGTTTCCTCAATATTTTTATAAACATCCGGGTGGTCGAAATCAATGTTGGTGGCAATAATATAGTTTGGATTCAAAAGTTGAAATTTCGGTGTTAAATCTTGAGGCGGATTGACTCCGTATTCATCAGCTTCAACGACGAAATATTTTTTTCCTTGAAAATCTCCTCCTTGGTGCCCAGTGAAATATGGCACTCCAACAATGTAACTCGGTTTTTCTTTTAATTTATTTAGGGCATAAACAAGTAAAGACGAAGTCGTTGTCTTTCCATGACAACCGCAAACCGCGATTTTCTGATCAAACTGGTTCATTAATTCACCCATCAGTTGGGCCTGGGAAATCAGATTGATGCCGTTTTTTTTACCTTCAACGGCTAAAGGATTATTTGTTCCTCCGTGAGCGGCCGAAAAAACGAATAGGTCGGTTTGTTTGGGCAGGGTTTCTGGATCAAACCCGGCCTTCCATTCTATTTTGTTGTCCTTCAAAAGTTTGTCGGTAATAAATTCTTCTTTGATATCGCAGCCACTGACGTTTTTGCCCATTTCTTTCAACACCAATGCTAAATTCGTCATCGCCACTCCTTTTATCCCCAAGAAAAATATGTTTTTGGATTGTTCTAACATGATATCGAATTATACAGGGTCGGACCCTCCTGGAGGGTCCGACCCTAACTCTTAACTACAAAACTCATCATTTCCCCGTAATCTTCTTTTTTGTCCCGCCGAAAGGAAAAAAAACGTTTTTTATCGCATCGTGTACAAAAGGGGAAATAATCAATGTTTTTTTCCGGAATGCCGATCTCTTTGATTTGTAAATAATTTAAGAGTGACAGATTAAGATGAAGCTTACCTTGATGACGGTGAAAAATTTTTTTTGAATAGCCATCGAATTCCTCAACAAATTGATAATAACGGTCATCCTCAATGCCATAGCAACACTCACCAATTGAAGGTCCAATAGCCACAAAAATATTCTCTTTTTTTCCGCCTAACTCAACAATTTTTTTAATCATTTTTTGCCCAAGCCTATTAACACTTCCCCTCCATCCCTGGTGAGAAACTCCAATAATCCCTTGCCGTTTTTCAACAAACATTATTGGCGAACAATCGGCTGTAATTACAGTCAAAATAGAATTGGCTTCTTTAGTAATTACCCCATCGGTTTCTGAAATTTTTTCCAGATTATCAATTGAATTAGAATTAAAAACTGCTACATTAGTTGAGTGAATTTGTTCGGGAATAACAATTGTTTTAAAATTAGGAATAGATGTTTGAGCAAAATTGAAAATATTTTCCACTTTTCGTCCATCACCCAGAGCTCTTGTTCCAAATCCACCAAAAAATCTCTCATCGTTGATTAAAGTAGAAATAAAAATTTTGAGATTAGAATCGTAAGTTATCATATCTAATGATTAAATAAACAAATAATAAAATAATTAAATAAATGAAAAAATGAATTAAATGTATTTAATCATTCATACATTTGATTATTTATTTCTTCATTTGTTTATTTGATTATTTTGACATTTCTATTGCCTTTTCAACTGCCTCATACTCATCCCAGGGATACTCTATTTTTCCCCGGCAAAGACTGTTCTCGTGCCCTTTGCCGGTAATTACGGCCACATCATTTTTTTTAGCTGTCTTAATTGCTTGATTAATGGCTTGTTGACGGTCAGAAATGATTTGATATTTTTTATTTTTTATTCCTGAGGCAATTTGTTGGCAAATTTTTTCCAGATTTTCTGTTCTATAGTCTTCTTCTGTCAAAATAATAATATCTGAGAATTTGTTCGAAGCTTCACCCATCAAAGGTCTTTTGGTAAAATCCCGCAAACCGGCTGAGCCAAAAACATGAATTAATTTCCCTTCTTTTTTCAAATATTGACGTCTTATCTCTGGCAACAAATTCTCAAAAGCATTTGGAGTATGAGCAAAATCGACTATCACTTTAAAATCCTTATCGTAAATCAAATCTAACCTACCCTTTGGCAGTTGAAACGTTTTCATCGCTTTCAAAATAATCTCGTCAGACAAACCTAATTGTTGACAAACAGTGTAGGCCGCTGAATAGTTATATTGATTGAATTTAGTCAAATCAGGAATTTTTTTAATAATACTTGCTATCTTATATGTATTTTTTATACCAACTTTTGCCATTTTTAATAATTTTAGTTTGGTCTTTGTATAGTTTTCATAAGTTCCGTGGTAGTCCAGATGCTCATGAGTAATATTAGTAATCACACCAACTTCGTATTTAATCCCCCAAACTCGATTTTGATCCAGGGCGTGTGAGGTGGTTTCCAAAACAAAGTATTCGTCGTTATTATCGACTGATTGTTTAAGTAGTTTTTGTAATGCAAAAGGACTGGGTGTTGTCACGTGAAAACCAATATTATATTCTTGACCACCGATTGAAGCGTAGACAGAGGAAATAAAAGAAACCTTTTTCCCAGCTGTTTTTAAAATATGGGCGATTAAATGTGTTGTGGTCGTCTTTCCATCAGTGCCGGTAATTCCAATTACCTTAAGCTTTCGACTGGAAAAACCATAAATAATATTAGCTATAATGGCTTGGAAAAGATGATAGATATTCTTGAGCTTTTGCATATGTTAAATACTACCCTACCAACTATTAATCCGACCAATACTACCAATCCAGACCAATCTGACCAATAAATGTATTAATAAACAAATAATTTAATTATTTAATCATTTGTTTTCTTATTTTTATTATTCATTGGTAGTATTTGTTTATTTGTAGTATTGGTAGTATTAGTCATATTATCTATCAGGGCTTATATTATAATATACTATAAGTTGTTTTGCGATTTCAAAAAATAATGGGGCAGCAGTTTCTGAACCCCAAGGTGACGTCTGCGGTTCATAAAGAACTACAAGAGTAAGAAACTTAGGGTCCGAAGCTGGAGCAAATCCAATAAAAGATGCAATCGTCTTTGTAGGATCATAATGACCTTTAATTGGAACTTGAGCTGTTCCAGTCTTACCACCAATAACATATCTTTTCGGTCGATCCCATTTAGCTTCAGCGTTTTCTACGGTTGAAACCAACATTTTTTTTATTATTTCCGAAGTTAGTGGTGAGATTACTTTTTTTTCAATTTTTGGTTTAATTTCTGTGACTTTATTACCGGATACGATTTTTTGCACCAAATAAGGTCTCATCAAATAACCACCATTGATAATGGAAGCAAAAGCCCCGATCATCTGAATAGGAGTAATAGCAATTCCTTGGCCAAAAGTCACTGTCGAATAATCAATTGGGTACCAATTAGCTTGTGGTTTTAAATATCCCGACGCTTCTCCTTGAAGATCAATGTCTGTGTTTTGACCAAACCCGTATTTTTCCAGATAATCGTAAATTTTCTTGTTTCCTAATTTTTCTCCAACGTAAACCATGCCAACGTTTGACGATTTTTCCAAAATTCTTGTCATAGAGATTTTACCTTCGTATTTATCGTTCCAGGTTTTTATGTTATATTCTCCAACCGATACCTGTCCGGTTTCATTATAAATATCGTTTGGTTTAATTTTTTTTTCCTCTATTGCAGCCGCCATAATAAGGGGTTTGAAAACCGAGCCTGGTTCAAAAAGATCAGAGATAGCCGAATTTTTATAATAATCTTCGGAAAATAAATAATATTTTTCCAAATCATAGTCGGGCAGACAAACTAAGGATAAAATAGCCATGGTTTTTGGATCGGCCGTAATCACACAGCCTTTTTTAGCTTTGTATAAATCTAAGCCTGTCAGTAATTTCTTTTTACTGATTTCTTGAACCGTCTTATCAATCGTCAAAATAAGATCACGTCCGTTTTCCGGCTCCACTCTTTGCTGAACACCAATTAAAATCGGCCGACCAATAATATCTCTTTCTGTTTCAACAAATCCCGGTAAACCCCTAAGATCTCGATTATAAAACCCTTCTAGTCCCAAATAACCAACGTCCTCACTTTGATCATTCTTTCCCAAAAATCCCAATAAATGAGCTGACAGAGAGGCCTCCGGATAAAAACGTTTAGTCTGATAATCAAAACCAACGCCCTTTAAATTTAGCTTGTCAATTTTGTCTTTTTGTTCTTGGGTTAAACCTCCTTGAATCGCCAACCAATACTTAGACATATCAATCTTAGCGGATATTGAAGCTTCAGGAATTTCTAAACTGTCACTTAATAAATTAATTAGTTTATCTTTATCAATAATTTTTTTTGGTTCCAGATAAAGCGTATAGCCATTTTGATTTAATACCAAAGGATGATTATTTTTATCGTAGATTCTTCCCCTAACGGAATACAGTTTATTGGTTTTTAAATAGGGACTTTTGTTTTCGGGAGAATAGATCACCTGAAGAAAAAACAAGCGGATAATAATAGCCAAATAAAAAAGACTAAAAAAAAGAAAAACCAGTTTGATTTTCATAGTTCGACTTCGCTCACTATAAATATTTTACGGACGATAAGCATATCCTAATTGATCAAGAGATTGCGGCGAAGAAAAGTTAGTAAATCCAAGTTTTTTTGCTTGTTCAGTAGCAAATTTTAACGAGCCAAGATTAGCGACTTCTTTCTCCAAACTTAGGTTAATTTTACGTAAACTATCGGTTTTTAGTTCAAAATTATTGATTTCGTCGCTTAAAACGATTCCGGAAATAAATATAAAGAGATTGGTAATGACTAATATCAACACTATTAGCCAAGTAACTCTTAAGAAAAAAGGTTTCATAAGTTATTTTTCATTAAAATTCGTAATTTAGCCGATCTTTCAAAACTTTTTCCTAATTTATTCATAATTGGTTTTTTATTTAAAAGTTTTATTCCTTGAGTTTTCGAAAAAATTTTAACAATCCGGTCTTCTAAAGAATGAAAAGTTACAACGGCTATTTTCCCGTCGGATCTAATAATTTTTACTGAACCAGTCAATCCTTTTTTCAAATTATCAAACTCCTGATTAACCTCAATTCGTAAAGCTTGAAAAATTCTTTTATAAGCGCTGTTATCTTGCTCCCCAATTGCCTTATCGATACAATTTGTTAAGTTTCCGACTATTTCTAACTTTTTAAATTGACGTTTAATAATAATTTCATGAGCAATTTTCTGAGAATTTATTTCTTCAGAGTTTTTGGCAAAAATGTTAAAAAGTTCCGATTCAGAAAGATGATTTAACAAATATTTTGCCGTCATTTCCGTATCTGTACTCATTCTCATGTCCAAAGGTTCGTTTAGCTTCTTAAAACTAAAACCTCGTCCCGACTGACTAATCTGCTTCATTGATAAACCTAAGTCAAAAACTACCCCATCAACAGGAAAAAAATTGTTTTCTTTGGCAATCTTTTCAATATCTGCAAAATTTCCCTCAACTAGTTTTAAACTCGTTAACCCGTTAACCCGCTTGCCCTCCGAAGCTTTAGCGTAGGAGGGTAAACTCGTTAACTGATTTTTATCCAAATCTATTCCTAACACCTTCCCCCCTTTATCCAAAATTGCATTACTATATCCACCCTCTCCAAACGTCGCATCAACATAAAGACCGTCTTTTTTTATCTCAAGCACATTGATTACTTGTTCCAACAGTACGGGCGTGTGCATAATTTTTAAATAGGTTTAACATTCTTCCCAAGATCTTTACTGTATTCTTTCCATTTTTTTGTATCCCAAATTTCAAAATATGTACCCACTCCAATTAAGGTTGCACTTTCTCTATCTAAATGAGCGTATTCAATCAGATTTTTTGGTATTACTATTCTTCCTTGTTCGTCGATCTCCATCATTACTGCGCTTGAAAATAAATGTCTTTTGACATTGGAGTTTTCCATGCTTAAAACTTGCGGAGCCATCAATTCAGTAACTGCTTTTTCCCAGTCCTCGTTGCGAAAGCCTGATAAACATTGGTCAAATCCCTTAGTTAGAGTAAAAACTTTCTTGTTATTTAAGGCTTCCCGTATTTTTTTAGGAATAATTATTCTACTTTGTGCAGAAAAGTTAACTTGATACTCTCCAAAAAATAACATATATCACCATTATGTGCCATTTGTTGCCGACTGTCAAGGGCTATTTTGCCACAAATCACCTAAAATAAACTGTTATAATTTACCTGTGGAAAGATTTTTTAAAAATACTAAGGACTTCATTTTTGCCAAACAGAAAAGTATTTTTTCATCGGCGATCCTTTTGTCTTTTATGATTGTTTTGACCAGCCTTTTCGGCTTTTTGCGTTATCGAGTCCTGGCCGGCTATTTTAATAAAGAAGAGTTAGATATTTTTTTTGCTTCCTTCCGAATCCCGGATATAATCTTTGAAATCCTGATTACTGGAGCTTTAACATCGACCTTTATCCCAATCTACGTCAAATACAAAAATAATAAAAAAGAACTATCAGAAAATATTTCCTCAATTATTAACCTTATTTTTATTCTCTTAACTATGTTTGTTGTTATTGTTTCGGTTTTTCTTGACCGCATCATTCCGATTTTAACGCCTGGATATGATTTAATCAAAATGGAAAAGATTATCAGCCTTTCTCGATTTCTTCTTTTAGGTCAGCTGCCTTTTTTTGTCTTAGGCAATTTTTTAACCGGTATTGGTCAAGCCAATAAAATTTTTTTTCTCTCCGCTTTAGCTCCGATTATCTATAACTTGACAATTATTCTAACAACTATTTTTCTATATCAATCTTTGTTTCTTTTAGCGCCAATCTGGGGAGTTGTCATCGGCGCCTTCTTTCTTTTTGTCATCCAGCTGCCGCTTCTTTTTAACTCTGATTTTACCTATCAATTTATCTTGAAAAAAACTAAGGGGCTTGTAGAGTTTACTAAATTAGTTGTTCCCCGGGCTTTTACTGTCATGGTTGCCCAGATTGACGCCACCATTGACTTGACCTTGACCACCTTATTGGGATCAGGTGCTTATACGGTTTTTTATCTGGCTCAACACCTTCAACTTTTACCGGTTTCCGTAATCGGGATTGCTTTTGCTCAAGCTTCTTTACCTTATCTGACGGAAATATTTCAAGAAAAAAGAATGGATGAGTTCAAAAAAATTATTTCTGATTCTCTTCTTAATTTATTCTATCTGACCATCCCTATTTCTTTCTTTTTTATTTTTGCCCGCACTCCATTGGTCCGTTTTTTTTTCGGTGGACAAAAATTCGATTGGGAAGCAACTGTTCTAACCGCCATTACCTTATCATATTTTTCAATATCCTTGCCTTTTCATGGCTGTTATTATTTTTTAACCCGCTGTTTTTACAGTATTCAGGACAGTCGTACTCCTTTTTATATCAGCGTTTTTTCAATTTTTATTAATACTTTATTGAGTTTATTATCAATATTTATTTTTCACCTACCTGTCTGGGCGTTGGCCTTATCTTTTTCCGTCAGTATGATTATTAACTCTTCTCTCCTTTTTGTCATTATTTCCTCCAGGCTCCAAGGTCTAGGATTAAAAGAAATTTTTGTTGACATTGGTAAGATGTTTTTTTCCGCTTTTTTGAGCGCTTTTGTTAGTTATTTTTCTATGAAATTTCTGGATGGCTTGATCTTTGATACCAGCCGGACTATCAATGTTTTTTTCCTTCTTTCTACCGTTGCTTTGATTCATTTTGCACTATACTTATTCTTGTCTTGGTTATTCAATTTAAAAGAAATATATTTACTAACATCACTTATCTTAAAATTAAAAGAGTACCAGAAAAAGTTTACGGAAATTTATATTCAATATGAATGACGATAAAGAAACATTAATGGCGATTGGAGCAATCCAAAAAAAGCTTTTGGGAAAAAAATTAAGCTACCGGGAAATCTATGCCATTATGGACGAGATTGCTCACGAAAAACTTTCCGATGTTTTAACTACTTATTTTGTTGCTTCGTCATTTAAGGAGGGTTATACCCCTCAAGAGCTTTTTTATTTTACCAAAGCAATGGTCGAAACCGGTAATCAGCTTAAATTCAAAGGAATTGTTGCTGATAAACATTCGGTGGGAGGAATTGCCGGGACAAGAACTACGATGATTATTGTTCCGATTATTGCCGCAGCTGGATTTAAGATCCCAAAAATCTCTTCTCGGGCGATTACAACTCCGGCCGGCACGGCTGATGTCATGGAGGCAATTGCCTCAGTTGAGTTTACACCTTATCAAATCGAAAAAATTGTTAATGAAGTTGGTGGCTGCATCGCCTGGAATGGAAAATTAGGCATTGCTCCAGCTGATGATATTATTATCCGTGTCGAGGAACCGCTCTCCTTTGAATCTTTTGATAAAATCATTATTTCCGTCATGGCCAAAAAAGTCGCCGCCGGCACGACTCATTTGGTTTTGGACATTCCCATTGGAAAAACTGCCAAGATTCACCGATTTTCCGAAGGAGAAAATGTTGCTAAAAAATTTGAAAATTTAGCTCATCGTTTTGGCATTAAAATTATTTGCGACGTTAACGAAACTTTAGAGCCGGCCGGCCGCGGTATTGGTCCAATTCTTGAAGTCCGCGATGTACTCTATATACTGGAGCAAAAAACTGACCGACCGCTTCGGTTGGAAGCAAAATCTTTACGTCTGGCAGGAAAATTATTAGATCTATGTTACAAGGAGAATAAAATTAATAAGAATGGAGAAGATGAAGCAAAAAAAATTCTTGAATCTGGAATTGCACTAAAAAAATTTCAGGAAATTGTTAAAGCCCAAGGTGGTAATACTCAAATTTCTTCCGAATCTCTGTCATTGGCAAAGAATAGATTTGAATTTCACTCATCAATATCTGGTAAGATTAAAGACATAAACAATCATAATCTCAATACGATTGCTAAAATTTTAGGGTCACCGAATGATAAAAAAGCCGGTATTTATTTATTAAAAAAATTGGATCATTCCGTAAGCCGTAACGAACCGATCTTTATTTTATATTCTGACGATAAGTACCGATTAAAAGAAGCCGAAGCAACCTTAAAAAATTTACCGATATTTAAGATTGAATAAATCTATGAAAAAAATATATATATTATTGGTGCTGTTTATTTTCATTTTTATCTTGTCTTATTTTTTCTATAAAGAGGGTTCTATGCCTGTTCGTAAAACCAGTCTTTCCTCAACAATATTCGTTATCAAATCAGGTGAACCGTTAAATATGATTGTTAATAATCTATCCAGTCAAGGACTAATCAGAAACAAAATTGTTTTCTACTTGATTGTCAAACGACTGGGGATTGAAAGAAAGATTCAAGCCGGTGACTTTCACTTATCCGCCAATATGTCTGCAATGGAAGTAGCTAAGAATTTAACTCGTGGAACTCTTGATGTTTGGGTGACTTTAGTCGAAGGTACTCGCAAAGAAGAAATGGCTCAAATAATTTCTAAAAATTTTGATATTCCGGAAATCGAATTTATAAAATTAGCTGACGAAGGCTATCTTTTTCCTGACACCTATCTTGTACCAAAAATAGCCACAGCAGAAACTGTTTTATCAATAATAAAAAATAACTTTAAAAATAAATTTAGCGGAGAATTACAAATACAAGCAAAAAATAAAAAGCTGACAGAAAAACAAGTACTAGTTCTTGCTTCACTAGTGGAAAGAGAGGCTCGTCAACAAACAAGTAGAGATAAAGTTGCCAGTATTATTTTGAAAAGGTATTTGGCTGACTGGCCTCTTCAAATTGATGCAACGGTGCAATATGCTTTAGGTTACCAGCCCATTGAAAAATCCTGGTGGAAAAAAAGTTTGACCGAAGATGATCTGAAGATTGATTCGCCTTATAATACTTATAAAAATAAAGGCTTGCCGCCGGAACCGATTGCTAATCCAAGTTTATCGTCAATCAAAGCTGTTATTAACGCCGATGAAAATACGCCATACTGGTATTATTTGACTGACAAAAACGGAGTCATGCACTATGCCGTCACTCTTGAAGAACATCAAAATAATATTAATAAATATTTGCAGTAGAGACGTAATTAATCACGTCTCTACTTCTCAAAAATCATTCCAAAGCATTTGATTGTAAACTTCGTGATGATAGATGACTTCTGAGTTCTTTATTTTTGTTCCCAGATCAGAGGGTGATCGGTTAGCGACCGCTTGTTTCAGATCAACAAATTTTTCTTTCATTTCTTCGCTCAAGATTTTTCCAATAAAATCACTTTGCCGAAATTGGCTAATCGCCGTATTAATATTTCCTGGCAAAAAACGAACCCGCGGCCTTTTATCTTCACTGGTTTTTTCTACCTTAGCTTCCAGACCGGTCTTAATCAACGTTAATATCAAAAGGTAAGGATTGGAGTCAGGGGCGACGCTTCTGACTTCAATTCTGGCTGATCTTTCGTTAAATAGAGGTATTCTAATCATTGATCCTCGGTCAATTTCCGAAACTTTTATCTCATTGGGGGCTTCGAAATGCGGATCCAGTCGCCGATACGAATTGACACTACTATTAAGAACCAGACAGATATCATTGGCTTTTGACAAAATCCTCTCTAAAAATTTCCAGGCAAAATCAGATAGCTGACCTTTACCTTTTTTATCATAAAAAAGATTTTTATCTTTGCTGAAAATTGAAAGATTTGTGTGCATACCGCTGCCATTAATACCCATTACCGGCTTGGGTAAAAACGTGGCCGTCATTCCCATATTACGGGCAATCTGACGGCAGATTAATTTATAAATTTGAATTTGATCGGCGGCAATTAGAGCGTCGGCATAGGAATAATTCAATTCAAACTGAGATGGCGCCACTTCCGGATGGTCTTTTTCATTTTCAAACCCCATCGCTCTTTGGGCTTCAGCCGCCCGATCAATGAAGTTTCTTAAAACATCATTGGGAAGAGAATGATAATATCCTCCCATTGATGCCAATTCCAATCCTACCTTTTCATTAAAAATTTTTTCTGCGTCAATACCTTTGACTAAAAAACCCTCAACTTCATTGGCAATATAAACTTTGTATTTGAATTGACCGTAAAGATAGCTTAGATAAGATTTAAGAACTCCTCTGCTATCCATTTCATAAGGTTTTCCATCTCGATTACTAATTCTTCCCATTACTAAAACTTTACCCGGGCCAAAAATATCGCTGGGCAGCCACCAAAAAGCTCCCCAATCAACATCAAGTCTGAGATCAGATTCGGCCTGACGCACATATCCGCGAATCGAAGAACCGTCAAAAGTCATGTTGTCGTATGATCCAAGAAAGAATTTTTTATCATAATCAATCATGTGGAACCGGCCTTCCAGATCAGAAAAACCAATCGTCACCGCTTTTAATCTTTTTTCCTTTTTTAAATAATCAAGGTAATATTCTTTTATTTCTTTTTCGTTGATATTATCTTTTCTTCTTTTTTTTGCCTGAAGATTCATCTCTTCTAACTCAACATAAGGAATCTCGAGAAAGCTCTTCAAAGGTTTATTATCCATAAAATTATATTAAAATAAATAATAATTAGGATAAATGTACAAGAAGTTATACTAAAATGCAAGAGAAAAATAATAAATTCTAAATTCCAAGTTCCAAATAAATCTAAAATTCAAAAAATTAAATTTCAAAACGGTTTATAATTTAGTATTTGTAATTTAAAATTTATTTGTGATTTGAGATTTATTATTTAGAATTTTATTCCTGATTATTTATGTTCTGTCTTCTGATGACCGCTCTCGGCTTGGCTCCTTCAGCCGGACCCACATACCCCGCCGCTTCCAGTTGATCAAGAAGCCGGGCCGCCCGAGCATAACCAATGGAAAGACGTCTTTGCAATAATGAAGCCGACGCTTTATCCTGTTGCATAATAATCTCAATTGCCTGATTAAAATATATATCATTTTCTCCACCATTAATAGCAAACGAGCCACCTCCAGCGGTTTTTATATTAACTGCCTGTTCTGTCACTTCTTCAGTATAATGAACTTCAGGAGCCTGAGATTTTAAGAAGTTAACTAAATTATTGACTTCATTTTCTGTAATAAACGGACCTTGAATACGGACTGGTTTGGCTTTATCTGGCGGTAAAAACAGCATATCTCCTCTCCCTAGAAGTTTTTCAGCTCCCGGCATATCAATAATCACTCTCGAGTCAATCATTGAGGAAACGTTAAAAGCAATTCTTGTTGGAATATTTGCTTTCATCAAACCGGTAATAACATCGACAGATGGTCTTTGAGTGGCTAAGATTAAATGTATTCCCGTTGCTCTGGCCATCTGAGCAACCCGAGTAATTAGCTCTTCCGACTCTCCCGGTGCAAAAGTCATCAAATCGGCTAATTCATCAATAACAAAAATAATATAAGGCCTTTTTTCTATTCCGGAAATATGATTATAGCCTTCTATATTACGGGCACCGGCTTTGGCGAATAATTTATATCTCAGTTGCATTTCGCCAACCGTCCATTTTAAGGCCGAGATAATTTTTTTAGCATCAACTATTACCTCTGTTAACAAATGTGGGATGGAATTATAAATCGAAAGCTCGACTCGTTTTGGGTCAACTAAAATCATTCTTAAATCTTCCGGTCTGGTTCGAAAAAGAAAAGCTGAAATCCAAGCATTTAAAAGAACTGATTTACCTGATCCAGTTGCTCCGGCAATTAAGGCATGAGGCATTTTGGCAATCGAAGCTGCTACCGGCTGTCCAGAAACATCTAACCCTAAAGGAACCAGTAATGGGTCATTATTAGAAGTAAACAGCGGAGACGATAATAAATGTTTTTCCGTAACAATTTCCGGCCTTTTATTAGGAATTTCTATCCCGACCAGAGCTCGACCCGGGATCGGAGCTTCAATTCTCACCTGACCGGTAGTTGCTGCCAATGCTAAAGCCAGATCATTAGATAAAGCAGTAATCCTTGACAACTTAGTTCCCATGGTGATTGATAGAGCGTATTGAGTGACAGCTGGTCCTTTATTAACCTCGGCTACTCTGGCTCTAATTCCAAAAGAGTCAAGAGTTTTTTCAATGGTTGAGGCATTATACTTCACATCCCCGCGGTCAGCTTCTTTTTGAGAAACATCGGCCAATAAACTGAGAGGTGGATAAACCCAAGTTGAGTTGGTTGATTGGGCTAATGGTTTGATAGTTATCTGATCGGATTTTTTCACCATTTCAATCATTGTTTTGGTTAGTTTTTCTGTACTTTTGTTATCAACAATAAATTGTTTTTCCGGGCTTTTTTCTTTTTCTACGTCTTTAGTCATCAATGATCTAAATAAATAGTTTTTAATAAAAAGCAGGGCTGATTTTAAAATAGTAAAAATAAAAATTAAAAAAGCATCAATCGAGGTATCTAAGAAAAGTACTAACCCAATAATAAAGATTACACCCATAATAATGACGGCCCCAATCATAGAAAAATCTAGTTTTAAATTTTCAAATATACTTAAACCGAACTCTCCTGATTGAAAGACTCCAACCAGCGCAACGAAGATCATAATTAATCCGCCGGTGATATTTGGCTTAATAAATTTTAGTTTCTTAGTATTAAAAAAATGGGCAGCCACTAAAAGTAGTATTAAGGGAATAAAGATAGATAAACCGCCAAATTTAGAAACTAAAATTTGGTTTAATTGATAAAGTATTCTACCATTTTCTTGATTGGAAAGATTTTTTGCATAAGAAATCATTGATACCAAAGAAATACCAATCAAAATAAAACCAATGATGTTAAAAACTGTTCCTTTATTTATCTTGAATTTTAAAAAGGGTAATCGAATTATAGATTTTCTTCTGGCCATATTTTTTATTGTAACGACAAAAGGCAAGAAAATCAATTGCTAACAATGCTTTAGTACACCTTAAGAGTGTCCTGCTTTGAAATAATTTATTTTTTGTTAAGTAATTTCTTTCCAAAAAAAGTAATGCTAATTATTAATAATGGAATTACATAAGAAGCTATTTCAAAGTATTTATCAGTCCAACTAAATAAACCATGAATTGAAAAGTCAGATAGTGGATACAAAAACGGTGTTTGAAAATGAGTATGACCCGGGATATCTAAAACAATATGTAGCAATGGCCATGCCAACATTTCGTACGAAAATTTCTTAATGAAAAAGTAAACTATCAATATAGCTATAAAAGCCATTACAAAGCTGTGACTTAAACCGTATAACATATAAAACCACGAGGGAGTTTGATTAAAATCATGCGGGATGGAAGTATTAGATATAAATAAATATAAAGCGAAAGGTATTCCCCAAAAAAAATCTGGGAATATTGCCCACCAAACTGCTTTTTTCCAATTATATTTTTTAAAAGGTTGATAAATGGAAAATGCTAATAGTCCATGAGTCCATACTGTCATGATTGATTATATCATCGCCATACAACCTACGAGGTTGTACTGGCATATCGACAAATTAATAGCTTCTTAATAACCCAATAAACTACTTTTGTGGGTTATAAGCGATCGACATTGATTTTAATTAATTAAATAATTAATTTATGTTTACAATTGATAATAAATGGGCGACGATTTTATCAGATTTTTGTTTAGATATAGCTAAAGCTTATTTTATTGCTTCGTTTATTTCTCCAACTATTTCAATTTATATTCAGTCGCCAACGGAATTTTTATTTTTATTGACTAAAGGAATGGTAAATGTTACTATGTTTTTAGGGTTTTCCCGTTATCTGTTACAAGTTAAAAATTAAATATGAGACTTTGGATTGATGTTTTTAATTCGGCGACGACTTTTGGAATATTAGCGGCGATTGCTTTTGGGATTTTGCTTTTATTGGCAAGAAAAGAAAAACAATCTAAATCGTAAGTAAGAAATTATTTAAAAATTAAGGTTTAATCTTTAACATTTATTTTATCATTTGCAGATTCACCCGCCCCATATTATCAATCTGATAAACCTTGACTTTGACTTTCTGGCCTAATTTGACAACATCCTCCGGATGTTTAACGAAGCCTGTTCCCATTTTAGAAACATGAACCAAACCTTCTTTACCGGGAACCATCTCAACAAAAGCACCAAAAGGCAAAATTCTTTTAACTTCGCCTTCAAACTCCTCGCCGACTTGAATTTCTCGGGTGATGTTACCAATATGAGCAACCGCTTCATCTACTTTTACCCTGTCCAATCCGCTAACGGTTACTTTACCGTCGTCATCAACGTTGATTTCTGTTTGAGTTCTGGCAATTAAAGCCCGAATATTTTTTCCGCCCGGACCGATAATTTCCCCGATTTTATCCGGAGGTGGAGTCAAAACAACCACCTTTGGCGCGTAACGAGAAACTTCTTTTCTGGGACGAGAAATGACTTTATTCATGGCTTCCAATATCGTCAGACGGGCATTTTTGCCTTGAGCAAAAATGTCTTTAATCATCTTTGAAGTTAGTCCTTTATTCTTGACATCAAGTTGAATTGCGGTTACTCCGTCAACTGTCCCGGCAATTTTGAAGTCCATCTCTCCGGCAAAATCTTCCAAACCAACAATATCTGTTAGTACTGCGTACTCTTCATCAGATTTGGAAACAAGTCCCATTGCCACTCCGGCCACCGCTTGTTTTAAAGGCACCCCTGCATCCATCAAGGACAAAGACGATCCCGAAACACTTCCCATTGATGAAGATCCGTTTTCGGAAAGAATTTCAGAAACTACTCTAATCGCATAAGGAAAATCTTCAGTTGAAGGCAGAACCGGTTCAATAGCTTTTTCCGCCAGAGCTCCGTGGCCGATGGCTCGTCTCGATGGCCCCATCATTCTCCCTGTCTGTCCATAAGAATAAGGTCCATCGGAATAATGATGAATATATCTTTTTACTTCCTTTCCTTCCGGCCCCTCAATTAACTGTTCCAAGGTAGTCGAACCTAAAGTGGCAATCGACAACACCTGAGTTTGTCCCCTTTGAAATAAGGCCGAACCATGTGTGCGGGGCAGAAGTGAAACTTCAACATTCAACTCGCGTACCTGGTCAAACTTTCGACCGTCCGGTCGAACTTTTTTGTCTAAAATATCGGATTTTATATTTAAATAATTAAATTTTGTGATTGCAGACAAAATTTGTTTCGTATCGAATTTCTTTTCCAACTCTTCATAAATTGTGTCGACTAATTCTTTGAGCATTCTGTCTTCGCTTCCGGCGGTTGAAGCCGCTTGTTTTACGGAATCGGAAACCGGTTTCAGATATTTGGATTTAACCAATTTGGTTATTTCGGAGTAATCAGCTTCGTCAGGCGCGACGTCTTTCTTTTTTCCAATTTCCTTGGCAATACTTTCAATAAATTCAATTATTTTTTTGTTTTCTATTTTAGCCATTTCTATTCCTTCCTGGATTATTTCGTCTTTGATGATATTGGCTTTTGTTTCAATCATCAAAACTTTATCTTTTGTTGAAGAGACAACCAAATCAAGATCGGAAAACTCTTGTTCATTTTCGGTTGGGTACAAAATAAAAGCGCTTTCTTTTTTCTCAGCGGAACTGACATAACCGACCCTGACAGTTGAAATCGGACCCACCCAAGGAATGGAAGAAACGGATAAGGCCACAGAAACTGCGATTGCAGAAAGAACTTCAGGATCATTGACGCCGTCAATAGATAAAAGAGTAACAACTACTTGAACTTGTTTTTTATAAGTTTTTGGGAATAGAGGTCTAATTGATCTGTCTATAAGGCGTCCATTTAATACAGCTTCGTCAGATGGTCGACCTTCTCTCTTTACCCAACGGGAACCTTTGATGAGACCACCTGCATATAGTTTTTCTGCATATTCAACGGACAATGGAAAATAGTCAATGTTGGGATTTTCCGGTCCTATAGCAATCGTCACTAATACGGCTGTGTCTCCAAGGGTGGCGTAAACTGAAGTATCTACCGCTTGGGCCAGTTTGCCAAACTGAAGGGTTAATTTCTGTCCATCAATCTCTATGGATTTTTCGATAATATTCATTATTTTTTAAGTTTTATTTCTTTGATTAATTTTTTATATCTTTTTTCGTCTAATAGTTGTAAGTAATTTAAAATTCTTCGCCTTTTAGCAATTACCTTAAGTAAACCACGACGGGAATGATTATCTTTTTTATTAATGTCTAAATGCTCTGTTAATTTCTCAATCTTATGGCTAAGAAGAGCCGCTTGCACCTCGGGAGATCCTGTATCACCTTTTTTTTGTCCAAATTTTTCGATTATTTTTTGTTTATCGTCTTCTATTGAAGCAATCTTTGCTACCTTAACAATTTTTGCTGGTTTTAAAACTTTTTTATTTACTTTTACTTTAACCATAGTTTTCAATTATAATTGAAATCAATGGGACTTGCAACTGGGAAATTTGGGAAAAAAATTATATTTTTAGGATTATTTCTGAGTATTATCATCTCTTTTGCCATATTAACAACACCTTCTAATTTCCTTACCATCATAATAATGAATACACTAGTTGGTGTTTTTTTCTTTTTTCTATTTAAGATGTTTTTGACTAATAAAATAGCCTTTTTCCTGACTCTGCCTTTATTTTTAATAATTTCTCTCCTAGCTCTCAAACTTTTTGACCCTTTAAATCTAATATTAATCATTAGCCTATCAATTGCCATTGGGTTGCTGATTAGATAAATTATTTCTGTCATCTGCCCAATTCATTGGGTTCTCTCGGATGTATTGACGAATTCTGTTTAAATCAAATTCATTGCGAATTACATGTTCATAATAATTACGTTGCCATATATCATTGTTAAAACCATATTTGTGTATTCTGTACGTGCATTTTGATTTGAAATATCGGATAATCAATCCCAACGTAGGGGTTTGATTTATCAAACCCTTTTTGATATTTAATAAACCCATATGATGATTTGATTTTGATATTGTCATTTTGATTTCGGGTTTCATAAATGAAACCCCTACAACATTTGTTTGTCTGATAATAACAATGCCGTGTATGTGGTTCGGCATAATAATAAATTCATCTAATTCTATTGGAAATTTATTTATTAATTGTTTCCAATTATCATTAATTAATAAACCATTTTGGTTTAAAATCATTTTGTTATTAACAATATTCCCAAATAAACATTCTCTGTTTTGCGTACAAATTGTCACAAAATACCACCCATTATCTGAATAATCATATTTCTTCAAACGAATTTGTTTTCTATGTCTTATATCCATGAAACAATTGAACAATGAAAGAATTTCTTTGTCTACCGCTTATAACCTACAAAATTGAAAGATTGAATTGTCATAAAGTCAAATAGATGACGATAGACCATGACTAAATAATTTGTAAATAATTTTCTTTTGACATGGAGATAATTATTAACTATAATGTTGATTACATGGCTAAAAAGTTTTTTTCGAAAATTAATTCCGTTATGATGATGCCTCTCTTTTGGGGAGGTAATGTGTAATTAATAAAGTTGTTTACACACCTCCCGAAGGGGAGGTTTTTTTATGGTTAAATTTTTATCACAGAAAGGGGGTGAAAAAAATAATGAGACAAGAACAAAAAAAAGGTGAAAAACATTTCGGCTTAAGAAAAAACTTGATAAGATTAGGTGTATTAACTTTAGCTGTAACAAGTTCTTATCGACTATTATTTGGTGCTGTAAAACATGGTAGTCAGATATATGAGAATGGTGAAGAATCGGGACCAATTACAACAAAAAAAGATGAGGGTTGGGGCTGGCGAATAGTTAAGCAAATACTTAAAGGTAAGCGGAGAGGCGGACAGGTTATTACTGAGTCACAAACAATTTTTACACATAGCCCTGGGCAAAATGATAGAAGAAGAACATCACAGTCGTTGGGACCTGGAAAGGTAATAACTCTAACCGATGGAATAATCGCTGAGGGTTTTTAATTATTAATAATTAAAAGTTTTAGTTATAATGTGTAAGATATGGCAAAAAAATTTTATATTACAACTGCAATTCCGTATGTAAATGCTTCGCCGCATATTGGACATGCTCTGGAATTTGTCCTAACTGACACGATTGCTCGTTATCATCAACTATTGGGTGAGGAAACCTGTCTTCTTTCGGGTGCCGATGAAAACTCCCTAAAAAATGTCCAAGCCGCTGAAAAAGAAAAAATGCCAATTCAAGAATTTATCGACAAAAACGCTAAAAAATTTCAAGAACTAGCAAAAAAATTATCAGTAAAAATCGATATCTTTCAAAGAGGGAGCGATAAAAAAAACCATTTTCCTTCAAGTCAAAAACTCTGGCAACTTTGTGCAACTAAAGGTGATATCTATCAAAAAAAATATAAAGGTCTCTATTGTGTTGGTTGCGAAACGTTTTATCCTTCTGATGAATTGAATGAAAAAGGCGAATGCTTTGAACACCCGGGGAAAAAACTTACAGAAGTTTCAGAAAAAAATTATTTTTTTAAACTGTCTAAATATCAAAAACAATTAATAGATATCATTTCTAAAGATGAGCTAAAGATTTATCCAGATTTTAGAAAAAATGAAGTTCTATCATTTCTTAAAAAGCCACTTTTGGATATTAGTATTTCCCGAACAAATGAAAGAGCCAGAAATTGGGGTGTGCCGGTTCCCGACGACGATACGCAAAGAATCTACGTTTGGTTTGATGCTGATAACATTTATCAATCAGGGGTAGGTTTTGGCTGGAATGAAAAATTATATCGGAAATGGTGGCCGGCTGATGTTCATGTCATTGGTAAAGGCATCATTCGTTTTCATGCTATTTATTGGATTGCTTTTTTACTATCTGCAGGTTTAACTTTACCTAAATCCATCTTTGTTCACGGTTACCTAACTATTGAAGGCCAAAAAATGTCAAAAACTTTAGGCAATGTTATTGATCCGTTTGTACTTGTTAATAAATACGGCACTGACGCTATCCGCTACTATCTTCTCCGTGAAATTCCGCCGTTTGATGACGGTGATTTTTCCTATCATAGACTTAATGAAATTTATAATTCCGATTTAGCCAACGAACTTGGCAATCTTGTTATGAGGATAACGACTCTGGCCGAAAAAGACGGATTAACAGTTAACAATGAAACCCCACTTCGCCTTTCGGGCTTCGCGGGGCAAGCAATGAAACAATTTGACAACTTTGAATTTAATATTATTTTGGAAAACATTTGGAAACAAATAAAAACCCTTAACAAACAAATTGACGACTTTGCCCCTTGGAAAAAAACCAGTCAAGAACGAAAAGAGTTTTTGACAAAATCTTTGCAAGAAATTAATCAGGTTGGTTACAAACTCCAACCATTTTTACCGGAAACAGCCGAAAAGATTTTAAAAGCCACAACCGGCAAAATTTCAAAAATCTCCCCGCTTTTTCCTCGCCTTTCTAAATAGAATTGTACGGAACAAAAAATTTTGTTCTCTTCCTTTTTCCTTTTTTTGCTAAAATGTTATCTTATGAAAGAATTGTACGATAAATTACTCATAAAAATTAAAAATCATAAAAAGATCATTCTATTATTTTTTTTCGTTTTATTTTTTATCTTTATCTATTTTTTTATTTTTTATAAATTACCTTCGCCTCAAAGTTTAAAAGATTTTAAAGCCACTCCATTATCGACTCATATTCTTGACCGAAATGGAAAACTTCTCTATCAACTCTATCAGAAGCAAAAAAGAACACCTATTAAACTAAAAGATCTTCCGCCTTATGTAGCCCAAGCAACCATCGCCACTGAAGACAAAAATTTTTACCAACATAACGGTATATCAATACTTGGGGGAATGATTCGAGCAATCAAAGATACATTGCTAAAACAACAACTGCAAGGTGGGTCAACCATTACCCAGCAACTGGTAAAATCAGCTTTATTAACATCGCAGCGGACGGTTCAAAGAAAAATTCGCGAAATAATCTTAGCTCTTTGGACGGAAAAAATTTTTTCTAAAAACGAAATCCTCGAACTTTACTTAAATCAAATCCCTTACGGTGGAGCTATCTATGGAATAGAGGAGGCGTCGCAAAGATTTTTTGCTAAACCGTCTAAAAAATTAACTTTGGAAGAAGTAGCTCTTCTAACTGGCTTACCTCAAGCTCCTTCTTTTTATTCGCCTTATAATAATCCTGATCTGGCAATTACCAGACGCAACGAAGTACTAAAGGCCATGTATGAACAAAAATTTATTAATAAAGATGTTTATAAAAAAGCGATTAAATCTAAACTTATTGTCAAACCCTTTGAAGAAAAAATCAAAGCCCCTCATTTTATTTTTTACATTAAAAGCTTACTTGAGCAAAAATATTCTACCAAAGAAATTGAAGAGGGTGGTTTAAAAGTCACGACAACTTTAGATCTCGATATTCAAGAGGATGCTGAAAAGATTCTTAAGGAAGAGCTGGAAAAAATTAAAGACCTAGATGTTTCTAATGGCGCAGTATTAATCACCCGACCACCAACGGGAGAAATTTTAGCGATGCTCGGATCAGTCGACTATTTTGCCACCACCTCAGGAACTTTTAACGTCACAACCGCGCTACGTCAACCAGGGAGCTCAATTAAACCACTCAACTATGCCATCGGGCTGGAAAGAAAGCTGGTAACGGCCGCAACCGTTTTCATTGATTCTCCAACCTGTTTTACCGGTGGCGGACAACCTAAAGGTTACTGTCCTGTCAACTATGATGGCAAATTTCATGGACCGCAAGCCTTAAGATTTTCTCTTGGTAGTTCTTATAATATTCCTGCTGTTAAAATGCTGGCCATTAACGGAGTCAAGGATTTTGTTGCTTCAGCTTCGGCCTTTGGTATTACTACTTTTAAAGATTCAAAAGATTACGGATTATCTCTTACTCTTGGTGGTGGAGAAGTCAAAATGACTGAGATGGCCACCGCTTTTTCCAGTTTCGCCAATCGTGGAGTTGTTAAAAACCTTAACTCAATTCTAAAAATTGAAGATAAATTTGGCAAGACTTTATATAAATTTCAAAGTTCTAATTTTGTTGCCGATATAAAAAAACCTCTTAATTATCCCAGTTTTCTCTCTATTTCCGGCAAAAAAACTATTTCGGAGGAAACCGCTTTCATTATTTCTCATATTTTATTAGACAATAATGCCCGTTTGGCTGCCTTTGGCGAATCATCATTTTTGATAATCCCTGGCCATGCGGTTTCTGTGAAAACCGGAACGACTGATGATAAACGGGATAACTGGACCATCGGCTATACACCTAATTTCATGACTACAGTTTGGGTAGGGAACAATGATAATACGCCTATGAATCCTTATCTCTCGTCTGGTGTTACCGGAGCGGCGCCAATCTGGAATCGAGTAATGAAAACTCTTATAAAAAATCAGCCGGACCTTTGGCCGATTCGGCCAGAAACAGTTATTGGCAGACAGGTTTGTTGGGACTCGGGAGATTTAATGGTTAAAGGCGAAGACGGTAAAGAGAACTGTCCTTCCCGTTTTGAATATTTTATCAAAGGCACTGAACCAAAGGAATCACATATTTCCAAACAAACCGTCGCTATAACTAAAGATGATAAATTAGCACCTTTAAACTGGCCAGAAGTCGAGATGAAAGAAAAAACCATTATTAAGGATTATTTCGGTTTTTACTGTGTTGACTGTAATCATGATAATGAACCATACCAAACGATTAGACTTTAAAAAAATTAAAACCATCGCCATTGTTGGTTTATCTGATAAACCTGACCGCCCGTCCTATAAAGTGGGAAAATATCTAGTAGATAATAATTTTAAAATCTTTCCTGTTAATCCGAACATCGATAATTTTTTAGGAATAAAGAGTTATAAAACTCTTTCAAATATAAAAGAAAAAATTGACGTTATTGATATTTTTCGAAAGTCCGAATTGGTCGAACTAATTATTGATGAAGCCATTAAAATCGGAGCAAAAGTTATCTGGATGCAAGAAGGAGTTATTAATGAAAATGCTGCCACCAAAGCGCGCTCCGCCGGACTAACTGTTGTTATGAATATGTGCATGATGAAAGCGCATAAAAAACTGTTAAAGATTAAACAGTTAAACATAAAAACGTTTAATATTTAACTATTTAATATTTCTTTAACCTTTAATATTTAATCTTTAATATTTTCCCCTTGACATTTTAATAGTGTACTAGTATACTAGTACCAAATTATGAACAAAATAGGGGAGTTGGTCGAAGCTTTTTTAAAAAATAAGTCGAAAGTGGAAATGCTAGATTTTTTAAAGGGTATATTGACACCAAGTGAACTTGATGAATTAACGACTCGATTACAGATAGTAAAGATGCTGAAAAAAGGCCTCCCCCATCAAGAGATTGCCCGCAGACTCAAGGTCGGGGTGGCAACGGTGACGAGAGGTTCTAGAGAACTAAGATTAGGTAGATTTTCTAAGGTCCGACCTTAAAAGGACGGACCTTATTAGGAGTGTCCCTATGAAAAATAAAATAAATTCTAAAAATTGGTGGACTAATTTCCTCTGGTGAAGCAGAAGATTTTTTGGTGGTTAAACCTCTGCTTCAAGCGGAGGATTTTTTTTGGATTATTATAAATTTAATTTACAAAATTATGAAAAACACAAATTTTACACTTTCCGAGTCAGAGATTCCGGAATATTATCTTAATATTTCCTATTATTTAAAAAAATATTTAGGCAGATTACCAGATCCTCCTTTAAACCCGGGAACTAAACAACCGATAAAAGGTGAGGATTTGGCGGCTATTTTCCCGATGGAACTGATCAAACAGGAAGTATCGCTTGAAAAAAAAATTGAAATTCCTGAAGAAGTTAGAGAATTATATAAACTTTACCGGCCAACGCCATTAATACGAGCCTTGCGTCTGGAAAAATTTCTTGATACGCCAGCCCGTATATATTACAAATATGAGGGAGCGAGCCCTACCGGCGCTCACAAACTAAATACAGCCATTGCTCAGGCTTATTACAACAAAAAGGAAGGAACAAAAACCTTGGCGACTGAGACCGGAGCTGGTCAGTGGGGTTCGGCTCTTGCCTTAGCTGCCAATTTTTTTGAAATGAAGTTGGTTGTCTTTATGGTCCGGGTTTCCTTTGATCAAAAACCATTCAGAAAAACCGTCATGGAAACTTATGGCGCCGAAGTTTTTGCCAGCCCGTCGGAAAAGACCGAATTTGGGAAAAAAATTTTAAAGACTAATCTTAATCATCCGGGGAGTCTTGGCATTGCCATCAGCGAAGCTTTGGAAACGGTTGTCAAAAACAAAGGTTATAAATATTCTCTTGGAAGCGTTTTGAATCATGTTTTGCTACATCAGACAGTTATTGGTTTGGAGGCAAAAAAACAGCTGGAAAAAGCCGGAGAATATCCTGATATTATTATTGGTTGTTGCGGCGGAGGCAGTAACTTTGCCGGCCTAGCCTTTCCATTTTTGGTCGACAAACTGAAAAGAAAAAAGAAAACTAGATATATTGGCGTTGAACCAATTTCTTGTCCATCACTGACCAAAGGCCAGTACCGATACGACTTTGGTGATACCGCTTGTATGACACCGCTTTTGAAGATGAAGACTTTGGGAAGCGATTTTATCCCTTCACCGATTCACGCCGGAGGGTTACGTTATCACGGCATGGCGCCATTGATTTCCTTTCTTTATGAAGAAAAATTAATGGAAGCAGTTGCCTATGAGCAAACTCCGGTTTTCCAAGCTGGAGTTGATTTTGCCCGTTGTGAGGGAATAATCCCCGCCCCTGAATCGTCCCATGCAATCAAAGCGGCCATGGATGAAGCAATCGTTGCAAAGAAAGAAGGAAAGAAAAAAGTAATTCTATTTAATCTTTCCGGCCACGGTTTGCTAGACCTAAACGGTTATGATAAATTTTTGCATAAAAAGTTATAATGACTTATAAAAATATGCACTTAATGCCTATAAAGGGAGTAACTATCCTCGCTGCCACCAAAGGAAGAACTATCAAAGAAATCTCCCAAGCCGTGGCAGCCGGAATTTCTGTGATCGGAGAAAACCGCGTCCAGGAACTGTTAAATAAATTGCCGAATCTACCAAAGAAAATAAGAATTGATTTTATAGGTCATCTGCAAACCAATAAAGCAAAAAAGATTATAAAGATCTGTCACTTAATTCACTCTGTAGATAGTTTAAAGCTAGCAGAAATAATTAATGAAGAAGCAGAAAAAATTGGCAAGATCCAAAAAATTCTCTTAGAGACAAATATAGTTAACGAACAGACAAAGTTTGGTTTTAAAGAAAATGAACTAATAAAAGTATTTCCACGACTTCTACAAATGAAAAGTCTTAATATATTAGGTCTGATGACCATGGCGCCTTATAATAAAGACAAAGAAATGGCTCGACCAGTCTATAAGAAACTAAGACAGCTAAAAAACTCTTTGGAAAAACAGTTTAAGATTTCTCTTCCAGAACTTTCTATGGGAATGAGCAATGATTACCAAGTCGCTGTTGAAGAAGGAGCAACGATCATCAGGTTAGGAAGAATTATTTTTGAAACTAAATTATGAAAAACATAAATAAAAAAATCGGTATCATCGGCGGAGTTGGGCCTCAGTCAACAAATTATATTTACGAAAAAATTATTTGTTTGTCTCAAAAAAAATACGGAGCGAAAAATAATGATGACTATCCAGAAATAGTGATTCATTCTATTCCTATCCCGGATTTTATTTCAGATAAAACTAAAGTTGATAAAGCTTTGAAAATGCTAAAAGGAAGCATAAAACTCTTAAATAATGCCGGAGTGTCCAGACTGGCAATTGGTAGTAATACGGTTCATATATTAAAACCGGAATTAGAGAAAGCGACTCAAGTAAAATTCATTTCCACAATCGAATTGGTAGCCATAAAATGTAATGAGCGCAAATATAAAAGGGTTGCCCTTCTTGGATCGCCAGTTTTAATAAAATCTGGTATTTATGAAAAGGAATTGCAAAAATACGGAATTGAAACTGTGCTTCCTAAAAACGAAGATCTAAATATCCTTGACCACATGATTAGAAGTGTTTTGGCCGGTAAAAAAGAGCATGAAAAAAGAATTGAATATGTACAGTTGATTAATCGATTGTACACCGAAGGCGCAGAAGCAATTATTTTAGGTTGTACTGAGTTACCGATGGCAATTAATTACGAAGCTTTGGGAAATAGGATGCTTAATTCTGATGAAATGTTAGCTGAAGGTATTGTTGATTATTATTACAAATAATTAAAATTTGATAAACTTAACCCTATGACAGACAAAAAAGTTATCGAGTATAGTGAAAAATTAAAAAAACTTGGGATAAACCATGAAATTTTGGAACATCCTGAATTAGTGACTATTGAAGATGTTCAAAAATATCTGGGTTTTGGCTTGGATGAAGCTTTGGCTACATTAATTATGAAAACCGAGAAGGGATTTGTAGCCATTATCCGTCGGGGTGATTGTTCTTTGGATAATAAAAAAATTAAAAAGATTCTTGGGATTGAAAGTCTTAGAATGGCCACCGACGAAGAATTTAAGGAATTGACTGGAGTTGTTCCAGGAGCCGCCCACATTTTGCATAACGTTTCCAAAACTTTAATTGACAAGAAGGCTTTTGAAAAAGAAAAAATTAACGGTGGATCAGGAAGTCTTTTATACACTTTTCGTTATGACGTAAACGATCTTAAAAAAATCCCTAACAGTCAAATCGTTGATATTTCAAAAATTGCCGTAACAACTGTCAGTACTTATCAAGGAGTGAAACGCGTTTTTTCCGGAATTAGGGCTACCGGCCGATTACACCTTGGAAATTATCTGGGTGCGGTTAAAGGCATGCTTGAGATTCAAAACACCGGCGAATACGAAACTATTTACTGTGTTGTTGATATTCACTCAATCACAACCCCCTATGACAAAGAAATGCTTGCCAAAAACAAAAGGGAAATTATTATTGACTATCTGGCGGCTGGACTTGATCCGGAAAAAAGTATTCTCATTTATCAATCTGATATTCCCGAGCATATTGAATTGGCCTTTTATTTTTCAACCGTTGTTACAATTGCCCGAATGTTGCACCTGCCAACTTATAAAGAAAAAATTAAACAACATCCAAAAAATGTTACAATGGCGCTTTTAAACTATCCTGTTCTGATGGCTTCTGATATTTTAATTTATAAAGCAGGTCTAGTTCCGGTTGGTATTGACCAGGAACCTCACTTGGAAGTCGCTCGGGAGATTGCCCGCAAGATAAATCAAATCTATGGAACTGACTTTCCCGAACCGGTCCGCTTTGCGACCAAGGGTGAATATATCCCCTCTTTGACCGGAGAAGGAAAGATGAGTAAAACCGTTGTAAATAGTTTTATAAACTTAACTGACACGCTTGAGGAAATCAGAAAGAAAATTCGCACTGTCCCAACGGCCAGTGTTTCCGGCGGAGAGATGTCTCATGGAGTTAAAACTTTATTTGCTTTTGCACAACTTTATATCCCGAGTCAAGTCGAGAAATTCAAAAAATCGTATAATGACCAATCACTCCAATTTGTCTTATTGAAAGACGCCATCGCCGAGGCAATTTACCAAGAACTAAAACCTTTTCAAGAAAGACGTCTACAAATCGCAGCTGATCAAAAATATGTCGACGAAGTTATCCGCGACGGAGCCGAACGCGCCCGCACAATCGCCCGAGAGACTGTTCGTGAGGTCAAAGAAAAAATGGGTCTTGCCTAATGTTGCCTAATCTTGCCGAATATTGCCTAAAAAACGCTTGAGTCTATTTATCGATCCTTTGATATCTTTTTCATCGAACCAAAACGTCTGCCAGCCGACGGTTTTTGCTCCTTCGATAAAATCCTTCCTGTCATCGATTAACAAGATTTCCCTCGGTTTTATACCAGCTTTTTTCGCTGCAATCTCATATATTTCTTTTTCCGGCTTTCTCAGACCGGTTTCATAGGAAAGTATTATTGAAGAATAATCAATATTATTCGCAACGATACCCAATTCAATTAGCCTTGGCATCATGCCGTTGTAGATATTTGACAATAACCCAATCTTGTACTTTTTTGAAAGTTCATACGCCAACTTGTGAATTTCTTTTCTTGGGCGGTAATCGCTCATCCAGCTCTCGACGAAGTTATAATCTTCCGCATCTTTTAATTCAAATTTTTTTATTGCCTGTTTCCAAAAATCCTGAGAAGTGATTTTTCCACGTGTCATCTTATCTCTAAAATGTTCTTCCCAAAATTTAGTAAACTCATCAAGTGAAATTTTAAATTTATTCGTTGCATTTTTAAAATAATTAGTAGTATCAGCCATCACTCCACCAATGTCAAAATAGATAAATTTAATTTGGTTCATAACTTGTCAAACAATTGCAAATGCGCGCACTGGTGAACCATCGGCTTCTTTAATATTTAAGGGTACTCCGTAAAACGTAAATTCTTGGGGTAGTTTTTCTGTATTTATTAAATTTTCAAAAGATATAATTCCTTTTTCCAAAAGCAATTTTTCAATTTCAATATCAAATTCAAACTTTTCAGATAGACCTACAAATTTTGGCGGAAATTTGATTAATTCGTCGGCAATTTTTTTGTCAATATTGCAGACCGAAAAAATGACTCCCTTATTATGATAAAACTTCATTCCCTTCTTATATAATTCTGCTTTGCCAAAAAAATTATCTAAAGTATATTTATCAAGCCGCTTTCCGTCTTTTGCCATGTGATAAGGAACGTTGACGTGAGTACCAATATGAGTCGTGAAAGTCATGTTTCTTAAATTCCATCCTTCTTTGTCCAAAGTATGTATTTCTTTTATAATTACTTCGGGGTCTCCAGGAAAAACCGGCATATGGTCAAATAGATTTTGTGACAGATCAACGATTTTCATAAAATGATTGAGGTCGATTAAACTTCCAAGGTTTTTTTACATTACATTTATAAACTTCAGTCGTTTCCCATACTTTGCCAACAACATAAGGCTCTTTTTTTAACCATTCTTTAAGTTCTTTTTCTGAGGGGAAGTCCATTACTGCTATCGAGCCGATCATTTTTTGATTATCGTCCAACATAACACACCCGTACCATCGTTCACCTGATGCTTCCATTTTGTCTCCCAACGCTAAATGTGCTTCACGTGCAGCCATTCTTCGTTCTATTACCTTTTTATCTTTTCCGTCTTTACCTATTACAAGAAACTGCATTAAGAAAATATAATTGTTAATTTTATAAGTATACCAATTATCACCACTTGCTTTTAAAGAATTTTTGAAGCTAAATACTACAATTAATTAATTAAATGTAGTAAAAACGTTTGGCTTTATATATGTATCAATCTATTGATAGATTAATACATTTGTGAAATGGGATGAAAATATTTTTTTAATCTTTATAATGTATGTAATGAAGAAACTTCATGTTTATGAAAAATTATTTGCCAGAGATTTTTGTTTGCCTTCGGTTGAAGCTTGGGTAAGGGGTGAAAGTACTAATCCAAAGGGCTGGACAAAATTAAAACAACCGTTTATACCCTACATTATCACTGAGAGATTTGATGACACGATTCGATTTAACTATGATCTGCAAGGTGTAGATTGGGTTTGTAATCTCTTATCTAAATTGGCCCATCAAGATAAATTATTCTTAAAAAAAATTGAGGAAACAGTTTTAGAAAAGCTTAAGTACATAAGACCGATCTATGAAAAAGAAAAAGCAATTTCTTTGCCTGAATTAAAAAGATTTTTAAAGGAATTGGAAGAAGGTTATCCATGGTTTGAGGCAATGTGGTGGTTTTTTCAAATGGACGAATCAAAGATCGAAGATTTGGATTTAAAAAGCTTTGAAAAAGTTAGAGTGCTGACTGATACTTTATGCAACGGATCAGATACCGTGATCAGGAAATCTTTAAAGAAAATGTATCCGAAGTTAGAAGAACTTTCATCTGTTTTAACTACTCAGGAAATAACAACAGAAAAAATACCCTCAAGAAAAGAATTAATTAAAAGAGATAAAGGGTATTTCTTTGGAAATAATCAATTGTTTGTTGACAAAAACAGATCTGATATTGAGAAAATATTTAAAATAAAATTTAAAATAAAAAAATTTGACTCGGCGGTTTTGCAAGGCGATATTGCTCAAATGGGAATCGCCCGAGGATTTGTCCGAAGAGTCATGGGACATAAACAGATCGAGGAATTGAAAAAAGGCGAGATTCTTGTTTCCTCAATGACTATCCCCGACTTTCTTCCGGCTATGAAAAAAGCGGCAGCAATTGTCACCAACGAAGGCGGAGTCTTATGCCACGCGGCCATTCTTGCCAGAGAATTACAGAAGCCCTGTATAACCGGAACAAAGTTTGCCACCCATATCTTAAGAGATGGAGATTATGTTGAAGTCGATGCGAATAATGGAATTGTAAAATTCGTACAATCCTCTTGATTTTAAAAAATAACTATTCTAATATTAAGGTGAACAATTGTTTACATATGAAAAAACCTGCTTATGCTTTTATCGATGCTTCTAATCTTTTTTATGGAGGGGAAAAAAGCTTGGGGTGGAAAATTGATTATCAAAAATTGATTAAATATATCAAAAAAAAGTATCTCGTCAAAAAAGTATTTTATTATGGAGGAGTTGAACTTGATGGTTTTCCCTATTCGATCTTGGATAAAAAACCGATTGATCTCTATAAACTCATAAACTATATGAGACTAAAGAACGTAGATGAAGTAAAGACTATCTCCAGAATCAAATTCTATTTAAAATTGGCTCAATTCGGCTATTTGCTCCGACTAAAGCCTGTTAAAATTTTTCACGAACCTGACGGTAGAATTTCCAAAAAGGCCAACTGCGATGTTGACATGACTTTTGATTTGATGAGATATATAAAAGATTACTCAGACGTTTTAATTCTATCTGGAGACGGTGATTTTGCCATCGTTTTAAAATATTTAATGCAAATAGGTAAAAAAGTTACTGTTTTGGCTCGTGGTGAAAGAACTGCTAGAGATATTCGTCAATTAGTTGGAGGAGATTTTCGTGACTTTAGCAGACTAAGAAAAGAAATTGAGTTTACAAAAAAATAGAGAGGACATACGAAATATCCTCTCCATGTTTAGTGATCTCATTATATGAAGTTACAATAGTTTTGTCAATACCTATGGACATACCGTTGGCAGAAAGGCTTAGACCGCAATCACTTGATGAGTTCGTCGGTCAGGAACATTTAGTGGGAAAAGGGAAACCAATCCGCCGGATGATTGAAAATAAAAAAGTTATTTCGATGGTTTTCTGGGGGCCGCCGGGAACTGGAAAAACTACTCTTGCTCGAATCATTGCCAAATATATTGAAGCTAATTTTGTTTCTTTTTCCGCTGTGGCCGGAGGCGGAGTTGCCGAAGTCCGAAAAATTATTGCCGAAGCAAAAAAGAACTATGGACTTTTTCAAAAAACCACTGTCCTTTTTGTTGATGAAATCCACCGTTTTAATAAAGCCCAACAAGATGCGTTTTTACCTTATGTTGAAGACGGAACAATAACGTTAATCGGCGCAACCACGGAAAATCCCGGCTTTGAGGTGATTGCTCCCTTAGTTTCCCGCAGTCAAATCTATGTTCTTTATTCACTGACGGAAAAAGAAATCGAAACCATTACCAAACGGGCAATTAGATTTTACCCGAACCATATTTTTGAAAAATCAGCCGTTGAACATATTATTAAAAACGCCAATGGTGACGGACGGACCGCCATCAATGCTGTTGAACTCTCTGCTTCTTTGTCTAAAAAAATCAGTTTAAAAGTTGCCGAAGAAGCGGTTCAACGAAAAGCAATTTATTACGACAAAAAGGGCGATTGGCACTACGATACGATTTCCGCCTTTATCAAATCAATGAGAGGATCCAACCCCGACGCCACTTTACATTATTTAGCCCGAATGATTAAGGCCGGCGAAGACCCGATCTTTATTGCCCGACGTTTAGTGATTTTTGCTTCTGAAGATATTGGTAATGCTCAACCGACGGCTTTAGTTTTGGCAACAACGGCCATGCAGGCTTGTCACATGATCGGCTGGCCGGAGGCTGGATTGATTTTGGCCCAAGCGGCAACTTATTTAGCAACAGCCAAAAAATCAATCGCCTCAACTAACGGACTTTATCAAGCTTTGACAGATATTGACGAAAATAATCTCGATCCAATCCCTCTTCATCTTCGTAACGCGTCAAACAAAGTAATGAAATCCTTAGGTTACGGCCAAGGACACGTCCGCTATCCTTGGCTTGTTGAAAAACAAACCGGAGCAAAAGTCATTCAAGAATACATGCCAAAAAATTTAAAGGGAAAAAAATACTATGTTCAGGATTGGAAATAATTTAAAATTTCTTTCATTAACTTAGTCAATTCTTTATTAGGAAAATAAAGATTGAGTTTGTTTGCTATTTCAGATGATTCATTAATTATTTGTTTTTTTATTTCATCATCTATCTTGTACTCAACTAATGTTTTTTTATACCAAATTAAATCTTCTTCTTTAAAGTTTTGTTTGCCAAAAAAAGAATAAAAACGTTCCTTTTTTTTGTTATTTGACTTCACTAGAAATTTTTCAATAAGTAATGTATTTTTTCCTTCTTTTATATCAGAGTCTGTTGGTTTACCCAATGCTTTTTCATCAGCAAATGTTCCATCAAAATCATCTTTTATCTGAAACAAAATACCTGTTTTTCTTAAAATTTCTTCCCATTTTTCTACTTCATTTTTGTCAACTTGAGCTAGACTAAGAGCAATGATAGCTGGTTTAACAAATGAGTATCTGGCCGTCTTAAATTCCATAATTTTATTAACATCGTCAATTTTAACTGTATCTAAATATTCACCAATCAAAAGCTCTTGTTTAAACTCATTATATAAATCAACAATTTTAGGTTTGTTTATTTCTTGAGAAAATAATTCATCAGCTAACATTAGGGCTAAATCACCGGCTAAAATCGCCATTGATAGATTATATTTTTTATGAACAGTCGGCTTTCCTCTTCTTAAATCAGAGTTGTCAATAATATCATCGTGAATTAAAGCAAAACTATGAAACAGCTCAAAAATAAAAGAAAGTTTTAATATTTTTGCTGAATTTTGGGAAGAATAACTTAAAAAAGTATAGTAAAAAATTGCTGGTCGCAACCGTTTGCCATCATTATTAATAAACTCTTTTATTATTTTAAATAAATCGCTTCCTTTTTCATCTATTTTTTCAGCTGATTTTATTTTTTTATCCAAATAAATATTTATTTCTTTATCAAACAGTTTTTTAAAATCTAAAAGTATGTTCATTTGCCAAATCGTCTCTGACGTTCAGAATAATTATTAATAGATTTTTCTAATTCTTTTGCAGTAAAGTCAGGAAAATAGAGATCGGAAAAGTAAAGTTCGCTATATTCGCTCTGCCAAAGCATAAATCCGGACAGTCTTTTTTCACCACCGGTTCTAATTATTAAATCAGGGTCAGGAATTCCTGCTGTATCTAAATAATTAACAAAGTTTTCCTTAGTTAGACTTTCAATTTTGAACTTTGAGTTTTTAACTTTTTTTATTGCCCTTATCACTTCATCTCTTCCCCCGTAATTTAATCCTATAACTACGGTCATTTTTTTATTTTCCATAGTATCTTTTGTAACTTTAAAAATCTCTTTCTGCAAATCTTCAGGCAACATGGTTAAATTACCAATTGCCTTAAATTTTATTTCTTTCTTTTTAAATTCACTCAATTTATTTTTTAAAAAAAATCTTATTAAACCAAATAAATTATCCCGTTCTTCCTTATTTCTTCCGATTAAATTTTCTGTTGATAAGGCCCAAAAAGTAAAATACTTTATATCGAGCCTTATTAGTTCGTTAATTAAATTTGGAAGAACTGTTTGAGCCGCATATCGATGTCCTTCAAAAGTTGGCCGTTCTTTTTCTTTTGCCCAGCGACGATTGCCATCTGGGATAATCGCTACATGCTTTGGAAGGTGATTTTTATTATTCATATTTAAAATAAGTGTTTTTCAGTCAGCCTTGCCCCAAAAGCCGGGTGGTTAACAATGATTTTTTTAACTTCTTTAATATCTTGTAGTTTCTTGACTAATTCTTTCGTATTTTTTTCCTCAACTATCAAATGAATGTCCTGACCGGTATTAACGGTAAAATAAACTTCCAAACCCTCGTTCCTCCATTGTTTAACTAATTTCATTAACTTAGTTGTTTCGGGTTGCCAATAGATAAGAGATGGAGTTGAAGTCAACATAATTGCATGAAGTTCGAGTGCTTCTTGTTCAATAATTTTTCCAAGTTCAGAAAAATTTTTTGTTTCTAAAGTTTTTTTTAGTCGGATTATTTTTTCATTTATATTATTCAGTCTAGTTTGAAAAAATGGACTTGTAGAAGCAAATTTTTGCCCATCGGTTGATGAAGTTTCTTTTTTTTCCTGACTGATAATTGCCACCACATCAATTATATCCCAATAATCCGGAGGATATAGAGATTTAGCTCCCTCCCCCACCCACTCAACAAATCCATCGGGAATTGAACGGCAGGCGGACCCTGAACCTTGACGGGCAAAAATTGATAATTCTTTCTCACTTAAACTAAGTCCTGCTGCCTTTGTTGCGGCAAGAGTTAGTGCCGCAAAACCAGAAGACGATGACGAAAGACCTGTTTCCTCTGGAAAATTATTAACTGATACAACTTTTGCTTTTTGAAATTGATTGGCTTTTTTTCTTATTAAATCTAAATATTTAATTACCCGACTCGATTTTTTAATATCAATTGTATTATTAATAATTACCGAATCCTCTTTAAATTCTGAATTAAATTCAACAGTTGTTGTAGTTAATAAATTACTTAAATTCATCGAGATACTTCCATTTGCCGGTAACTTTAATTCCTCATTTTTTTTCCCCCAATATTTTATAAAGGCTATATTTGACGGGGCTACAGCTGTTGCTTTCATACATTAATTTTAACATTAATAATTTCTCCACCTGCATCAACAATTGAACTTTCAACATCTTCTTTTTTGTCTTTTGAAACTAATGCAATCATACAATCTCCCCCGCCGGCCCCAGATAACTTTGCTCCATATGCTCCAGATTCAATCGCGGTCAAACACATTCTGTTTAACTTCTCTGTACTTACCCCCAACTCTTGAAGAAGCTGATGATTTTGATTCATCAACTCCCCCGATTTTTCCCAATCTCCATTAACTAATGATATTTTTGCTTCCTCAACAATTCTGCCAATTTTTTCAAATATTTTTCTGTATTCTAATTCTGAATTATGAATTCTGAATTCTAAATTCTTAACTATCTTGGTAGTGTCCGCTTTAACTCCAGAATATCCTATTACCAAAGACAGCTCTTTAACAGATAGTGGTTCAATTACTTTACCACCAATAACAAAATATAAAGTACCTCCAAAGATGGCCGCTGCAATATCAAATCCCGACCCCACACCCTGGATATTTAATATGACTTTATATCCTAAATCAAAAATCTCTCGTTTAGAAAGTTTAATTTTATAAATCTTGCTTAATGCATAAATTGTAGCAACGGTGACGGCGGAAGATGATCCAAAACCATATTGGGAAGAAAAATCACTGTATGTTTTGATCAATAATTTGTTATCAACATTATATTTTTTAGAAAATAATTTGACCGTTTCTTCAACAAAACGAACGTTCTTGACTTGTGGAGCATCGATATTAAATTGTCCCGGAGTTATTTCCGCCTCTACATAAATTCGTGGCGAGACGGTCGTTACAATACATGGATAATTGTAAATCACTGCGTGCTCACCAAAAAGCATTAATTTTCCCGGAGCTGATCCCTTAACTTTCATATTTTTTGAAGTCCCTGGTAATCCGGAACAAACTGATAATATGTTATTTTTTTTCTTTTTAAAAATTCCTTTAACTTTTCTTTATCATCAGCGAAAAATAAAATAAATCCTGAATTTGTTTTACGACCACCTGCGCCGGTAACTTTTCCAAGTCCAAACTTTGATAAATTGACAAGAAGTTTTTTAGTTTTTTCAGAAACAACCCCTATTTTTTCCAACAAATCTTCATTCTCGGCTAAACATTTTTTAAATAAGACTTGATTTTTACTTTTAATTGAAACAGTCAGATTATCAACAATTTTTTTAATATCCGTTAATATATTTTTATCTACCTTAGTCCTGACAAAATCTACCATTTCCCCGGTTGTTTCTTTTGGCTTCCCGCTATCGATTAAAAATAATTTTTTTTCAACTGTTTTAGGAATCTTATTATTTAATTGAGTTAAACTTATTTTTTTTTGATATAAAATCAATCCTCCAAAACATGCGGCTGAATTATCAACGCCTGATGGATTTTGATGAAAATGTTTTTCAATTTGAAAGGCTAAGTCATTAATTTCTTTTTTTTCAAATTGTCGTCCCGCATAAAATTCTAAAAAAGTCGAAACTGCTGCCACTGATAAAGCTGCCGATGATCCCAAACCCCGTCCAACCGGAATTTCAGATCCAATTTTAAAATTAAACGGTTTATTTATAAAATTGATTTCTTGATTTTTTAGATAATTTCTTACTTTTTTACTAATAAAATAAATTTCTTCGTCTGTTTTACCATCTTGGAACGATCGTCCTAAGATTGTAAGACTAAATTTTAATCTCAAATTAATAGTTGAAACTAAGGCCGGTTTACCATAAACAACGGCGTGTTCGCCGGATAAAATAACTTTGGCTGGGGCCGAATACGAGATTTTCATAAAGGTTTAAATTTTATTCCATAGGCAATTACTCCGTCTATTGACGGTTCGCGCACTTTACGTAAAACAGAGACTACTTCTTTTCCTATCCTCAAATCACCATCTTTATAGTCAACTAATTGCCCGTAAACTTTTTCCTTGTTTTTGAGTTCAACTAATATGACCGGATAAGGTGCGTATTTTTTGAAATCGGTACCCGGTGTATATATTTTTGTCCATGTCAACACTCTGCCTTTTTTTCCTAAAACTTTACGAATTTCTTTTTGTCTGCGCCAGATTTTTACCGGACTTATCATACTATTTGGTAAAGACGTGATTAATCACGTCTCTACATTAAAATCAAACTGCTAATATCGTCACAACGGCCGTCCCTCCTGACCCACCAACATTGTGGGCCAAACCGTATTTAGCATTTTTAACCTGTCTTTTTTCCGCTTGGTTCGTCAGCTGTAAAAATATCTCCCCTATCTGTTTTATTCCAGTGGCTCCAACCGGATGTCCGGCTGCCTTTAATCCGCCGGAAGTATTTACTATTAAACTACCGCCATTCCCATACATCGTTGTTAGTTCTTTAATTCTTTTTCCCCCGTCGCCCTTTTTCCAAAATCCCAAATCTTCCATCGCCAAAATCTCGGCAATCGAAAAACAATCATGGACTTCGGCAACACCAATATCGCCTCGAGTAATTTTTGCTTTTTTAAAAGCTATATTTGCAGCATTTTTTGTAGCTAAAATTTCGTCAATTTGTTTACGTTCTTTTAGAGAAATCGTGTCTGTAACTAGTTCCGAAGCCATAACTACAGCAGAATATTTTTGTTTCTTTATCATATTGTGGTCATTTGTCAAAATAACCGCTGATGCTCCATCGGAAATTGGGGAAGAATCCAATACTTTTAATGGAAATGCTACATATGGACTACTTAAAACATCTTCAATGCTGATTTTTTTTCTAAAATGGGCTTTACTGTTTAAACTCCCGTGATAATGATTTTTAACAGAAACGTAGGCTAAATTTTCCTCTACGTAGTGATACTTTTCTAAATAATAGTTTGCCATCATTCCATAAAGACCCGGAAAAGTAAGGCCCGCTTCTTGCTCTTCACCAGAAGAAGCGGCGGACAATCCGGTAATTGTTTCCTCCGGTGAATAATCAGTCATTTTTTCCGCACCAACAACTAAAATATTTTTATTACTGTTTGCCTCTAAATAAGTTTTTGCTAAATTAAAAGCGGCTCCACCAGAAGCGCAAGCCGCCTCAGCCCGAAAAATTGGAATATTGACTTTTAAAATTTCTGCAATTTTTGATGGTGAATGAAGGTTGTTTTCCAAAACTCCAGCCAACATATTGCCAAAAAAAACTGCGTCGATCTGTTTATTTGAGAGACGTGTCTGCTTTAAAACGCCGTTGATTGCTTCTATCACTAAATCAAACAGCGACTTATCCCAAAGCTCACCGAACTGGGTTGTGTAGTAACCAATGAGGCTGATCATATCATTTCCATAAATTTTAAATAGGTTGGATAATCAATATATTTTTTATCTTTAATAACTTTTGTAAAATCTTTTCTTCTTTTTTCAGATAAATTTTTTGTTACTCTTAAAACAAAACTGTCTGCCCCGGCGCCACTTCCATAAGAGCAAAGAAAAATTAAATCGCCGGGCTTTGCTTTTTCTAAAACTGCCATCAAACCCATCAGGGCTGATGCCGTATAGGAATTGCCTAAATAATTAACAGTTAAGGAATCTTTTATTTGGGAAAAAGAAAATCCTAAGGAATTAGCCACTTGAACTGGAAATTTACCATTGGGCATATGAAAAATGGCAAAAGCAAAATCTTTTGGTGACAGGTCTGTTTTTTTAAACAAACTTTTGGCTGCTGACTCAATGTGATAAAAATAAGAAGGCTTACCTGTAAATCTACCTCCATGAGATGGATAACGTATCCCCTCTCTTCGCCAAAAATCAGGCGTGTCTGAAGAGAAAGACTCGAAATCTAAAATTTCTAAAATCAAATCATCTTTACCTAAAAGAAATGAAACTGAGCCTGAAGCGGCTGTATATTCTAAAATATCATGGGTTTTACCCATGCCTTTATCTGAGGCAGTAATTAGAGCATAATCACTGTAGCCGGATTTTATCAACGCTTGAGCAGAAATTAACGCTCCGGTCGCGGCTTTACAGGCAAATTCCGTATCATAAGCTAAATAATTCTTTTCTATTCCTAAAAACTCAGCTAAGATCGTTGAGGCTGGATTGACGGCGTAAGGATGAGTCTCTGAACCAAACAAAACAATTTTAATCTTACTTCGATCAACATTAACTGTTGATAAGGCCGAAGAGGCTGACTCAAAGGCCATTGTTAATGAATCCTCGTCAATTCCGGCAACTGCTTTTTCCTCAATCATTAAAGATTTTTTGACATCCTCGGGATTTTTTCCCCAGACTTTAGCAATCTCTTCTGTTTTAATTCTATATTTGGGAACGTAAAAACCGTAAGAAACAATGCCGACCATATATTTTAATAAATTCTAAATGATAAATTACAAATCACAAATAAATAATAAATATCAAATAATAAAATCTAAACAGTTTAATATTTAGTACTTATTATTTAAAATTTATTTGGGACTTGGAATTTAGGATTTACGATTTTTTTATCTCCCTAACCTCTGATGTGCCTTACTCAACGTTCCTTCCGCCAGTGACGCCAAGAGTGATATTTCCCCGGCAAGAACAGCTCCTCCCAAAACCTCCGCTAACTCAAGCGAGGTTTTTGCCCCAATAATTGATAGGGCTTCTTGTTTTGTTTTAAGCGTAGTCCCGCCTCCGACTGTACCGATCATCACTGCGGGTAAATAGACGGAAACATATAAATCACCATTTTTTAGAACTTTACTGGTTGTTATTCCCATACTGCCTTCAACTGTATGAGCTAAGTCTTGACCGGTGGCCGCAAAAAAAGCAGCCACAATGTTGGCAAAGTGGGCGTTAAATCCCAAAGAACCACTCATGGCTGACCCAATCATGCATTTGGCCAGCCAAACCTCAAAAAAATTTTTCGGCGTTGTTTTCAATACCTCTTTCACAACTTCCTTTTTTAAAATTACATCTGCCCAAACTTTTTTTCCCCGACCAGAAATGAAATTAAGCCAGGCTGGTTTTTTGTCAATACAAAAATTACCACTAACTGATAAACATTTAACCTTGATGTTTTTTTCTATAAATCGTGACATTTCGTCGGTAGCAATTGTTACCATATTCATACCCATCGCCCCTTGGGTATCAAAATAAAATCTTACATAAACATATGTTCCTGCGATTCTCGTTCCTAATTTTTTTAATTTTAAATGAGAAGAGGTTTTTTCTGCTTCGAATTTAAGAAGATTAAAATTTTTATTCAACCAATTCTCAAATTTTAAACTTTCTTTTATCCCGGAAGTTTCAAAAACCGGCCCCCGGGTTACTCCAACATTTTCAACTGATACCGTGGCACCCCCTGATAAACCAATCGCCTTGCAACCTCGACTAACTGAAGCAACTAAGGCTCCTTCTGTTGTAGCTAGAGGTATATAGTAATTCTTCTTGTCCTCCGAAGCTTTAGCGAAGGAGGAAATTCTTAACGGTCCCGCAACGCCAAGTGGCAAGACAGTTGAGCCAATTAAATTTTCACAACGAATAGTTTTTTCTTCGTCAACATGTGCTTTAGCAATAGCCACCAATTCTATTTTTAAATTTTTTTCCAAAAACTCTCTCCTTTCTTTTGTTGTTTTAAAATCCTTGAGATTCATAGATATATTAGTCGAATCAAAATATAAAATCATTTCTTTTATGATGTATAATTTTGGATGATGGAATATTACCAACAAAAATTACTTCTTGCTAAGGTAGATAAGAATGATAATATCATTGGAAAAATCGAACGTTGGCAGGCTCATCGAGACGGAGCTCTTCATCGGGGATTTACTGTTATTTTGACTTATAAAAATAACATTGTTCTTCAACACCGCAAGCATCTAGCTTTTGACGGATATTTTGATTTAACTTTTTCTTCACATCAAGTTTATAAAAATAAAAAATTACAGACAGATTTGGAAGCAATTTATGAAACCCTAAAAAGAGAGTGGAATATTGATAAAACAGGATTGATAGACGAGCCAAAGTTTATAGATAAATTTTATTATAAAGCAAAAGACCCGAATAGCATCTTTACTGAACATGAAATTGATTATATTTATCAAGCAGAATTAAAAAGTCTCCCTATTCCAAACTTTGACTTTGCGCATGGATTTAAACTTGTTGATAAATTACAAATTAAAAATTTTAAAACCGCTCCATGGGCTGACAATATAATTAAAATGCTTTAAATAAACGGAATTCGAAATAATTTAAACTGATATAAAAATATTGAATACGGAATAAACCAGATTAAGTAGAGAATAATCATATAAAAAACCCTAAAAAAGGTTTGCCTTGAGGAAAATCTTACTGCTAAATATACTAATATTAACTTCCAAATTAATAAACTTAGTGAATAAGCTATAAAAAATATACTGAAACCTTTTCCTAAATTTGAAAATGTTCTTGGTGGCGGAAGAAATATATATAACATCGAAGTTGACAAGAACCAAATCAAAGTTGGAAATAGTGTATAACAAAAAGTAAAGATATAACTAAAAAATGATGTTTCATTTTTTTTTGAATTAAAAAATTTATTTATCAAATAAAAAAAAGAGGTCGTTAATAAAAAATTAAAAAGAAAAAAAAGAAAAATTAAAGTGGCCGGATATGGTTTATCTCGTAAAAAATAAATAAATTTAAAATATAAAAAAACTAAACCAGAAATAATCAATAATTGATAATAATCTTTCTCTAAGCTAATTTTTCGCATTGTCTTATATGGAGAAAATATCAAAAGAACAAAGTTTCTTATTACCAATATCAAGGAAGAAATTAGATCAGTAGCCATACTGTAATATTGTGACTAATCTTACCAACAGCCCTCCGAATATAATATACAAAAATAAAGATATTAATATTGTTAAAGGAACAACAAAAACAAATGGTGCAGTCTTTAAATAGATGGTAATTTTTTTAAAAAAATCTGTCATAAAACTAACTCCCAAATCATTTGGTTCAACTGAAAAGACTTCATTCATTTTTTGTCTCATCCGAAAATTAATATTTTTCATAATTCGTTATTAAATACTTTTATAAAACTTTTCCTCGCCCGGAATAATAAACTTTCAGCTGCCTTAAAGTTCATTTTTAATTTACCAGCAATTTCTTTTATTTTTATTCCTTCAATATACTTTAGTCGTAATATCAGTTGATAATCATTCGGAAGTGAGTTGATTATTTTAGCGATTTTTTCTTTTAGTTCTTTTTTATCAATCTCTTCATCGATAAAAACTGCCTTCAGACTTTCAATAATATACGAAGGAAGTTTAGAAAACAGAATACTTTTTAATTTTTTCTTTCTAATTTGATCAACTATTTTATGTCTGGCAATTGAAAACAAAAATGTTTTCAAGGAAGATTGAAATCGGAAATCACGCAATGCCTCAATAAAATCTATAAAAATATCTTGAGTCAATTCTTCAGCGATTTGATAGTTGCTTATTTGCGATTTAACAAAGTTAAAGATTGCAGGTTGGTATTTTTTATAAACATGAAAAAGAGCCCTTTCATTTCTTTTTATTATCTTTTCTAATAATTCTTTTTCTTCCTGATTAATATCCATGTTTATATTTTATTTTAAAACTTTATCATACCCGCCACAACCGCGAAATAGCCAATGAGCAACACGGGTCACGGTCGTGGTTGATACTTTAAGTTTCTTTGCTATAGCTTTGTATGATATACCCTGTTTCAATAGTTTGCTCATTTCTAATCGATTAGCAAACTCTTCAATTTCTTTTATAGTTAATAAGTCACGTAAAAAATTGGCTACTTCCTGTTCAGTTTTCAACTTTAAAAACGTCTTAACTAGAAATTTTTCTTTATCATTTTTTGGTTTATAATTTTGGAACATAGATATTTATTAATTATAACATCCACTTGACTTTTTAAATACTATGTATTATCATGTTAACACGCTGATATATAAAATTATCTTAATTTGCGTAATAAACAACAATGAAACAATTGAACAATTTAACAATTTATTTTTCTTTTCATCATACCCTGCCTCAGGCGGGGTCGCCATTTATGTAATAAATTAATAATTAGAATTATTACCCTACCCCGCCACAAGCGGGGATTTTTTATGTGTTATAAATTATTTTTAAAAATATGTTAAACGAAATTAGAAGAATTTCATCAAATTTAGGAAAAATTGCACTTGATGTGAATATTGGAAAACTCAAGGACGTCCCTAATAATAAATTAGGAGATAAAATTAAAGTTAATATTTTAAAGCAGCCATCTAAAAACTGGGCGGCAAAAGTTGACAGTATTGAATCGCCTTTTGTTGAAGTTTATGATGCTGACGAATATGGCGCGAACAAAGCTTTGACATTAATGGGTTTGTTTGAAACGCGATCAATGCTTAAGGCATTTGGAATAGGCTCAAATGAACAAACAGAATATCAAAAAAAACCTCTCAAAAATAAAGAATACTTTATTGCGGGTACTGGTACCGGCAGAGAGTTAATCAACTTAGCGGCACTTGGGGCTAATGTCACTGGTATTGACGCTACCTTAGGATATGTTAATTTAACTGCAAGCAAATTAGGGGAAGTTGCGTCAGTCCTTGATCCTAACCAGACTATTTTTCTTTCTCAATGTCCAGCTGAGGATTATCCATATAAATTCAATTCTCTTGATGGAATTTCCTCTCTATTTGGAGTAATCAACCACATCCAAGATTGGAAAGACCAGTTGAGAAAATTTGGAGACGCCTTAAAGGGAGATGGAAAACTGGTGATTGAAAAATATGGCTCAAATGAAGCTTTAGTTTTTAAATTAAGAAAAAACGGCCAGTTAAAATATGATCCGTCAATTTTACAAAGACGTGATCCCAAAGGTAAGGGAATTTTATTGGGAGACAGTGAAGATGTTTTGCCGGCAAATTTTCCTAGTGACCGTCAATTTAGGTGGCAACTTGAGGATAGTGGTTTAGAAATCCAAAAAAAAATTGGTTTTTTGAGGATTGCTTCTCTTTTTCCTAAAGATCCAACAGCGCAAAACTTAACTATGTTTATGGAATTAGTCAGTCAGACTGATCAGAAGGCTTACGATTTTCTTTATCAGTTTCAATCATCTGAGGATCTTTTATTGGCTGCTTTTATGTACGATTTGCAAAGCCAAAGGAGAAAGAAAAATCCAATAAATATAGAAGATTTTGCCTATGTCCTTTATGAGGGGCGTAAAAGAAAAACGGAAGAATATTTAAAAAATATTAGTCGTTAAAAATATTATGGATAAGAATAAGGTCGAAGATTTAATAATTGTGGGTGGAGGCATAATGGGTTTATTCACCGCCTATTATGCCTCCCAATATTCTAAGAATATTATTATATTGGAAAAAAGAACCGTAGGGAATAAATTTTCCGCCTCATCGGGTTATTCCCGGTCAATCAGAAATGACTATCTCGATCCCTACTATTCCTGTCTTGCTGCCGAATCACAAAAAATGTGGCAGGATTTAGAAAAAATATCCGGAAAAAGATTTATTATAAAAAATGGCTGTTTTAATATTGCCAAAAAGGATGTTACACCTAATTTATCCCAAACTTACGCTGAACAAAGCTATAAAATTTTAAAAAAATTAGGCTTTAAAACAAAATATTTTAAAAATAAGCAGGGCCTAAAAAACACTTTTCCACAGTTTGACGCAGATATTGGCTGTGTAGATATTGACGCTGGATTTCTTTATATACCAACCGTAATGTCAACATTGAAAAGTCAACTTAAAAAAAGGGGGATTAAAATTTACGAAGATTCCGAGGTTGTTGGAATTAAAGAAACTGATGATAATGTTATTATCAAAACAAATAACGAAAAAATATATAAAGCAAAAAACGTCAGCCTTTCTGTTGGCGTCTGGACACTTGAGGTGTTAAGTAAGATTAACAAAGCCAATTGGCTCAAGCTACCAATTATCCCAATTGAACAACAACTGGATTATTTTTTTATACCTAAAAATAAGAAAGAATTATTTTCTTATAAAAAAATGCCTGTGTTTGCATACTTAGATGTTGGAATCTATGGTCATCCTTTATATAAAAAATCTCCAGGTCTTAAAGTCGCTTATTTTGACCCGATGGGAGCTAAATTGGCAAAGTCAGTATTTAATCCTGAAGTTCAAAATAAAATTAACAATAATTTTGACTTCATTCGTCAATGTTTTCCAGACATCAAAAATATAAAAATTGTTAAACAGGAGTTCAACTATTATGACATGACTCCTGATAATAACTTCATCATTGATCAGCTACCGGGTTTAAAAAATATTTTTATCGCTGGCGGATTTTGCGGAACCGGGTTTAAATTTGCTCCCATAATAGGCAAAATTATGGCAGAAAAAATTTTAAGAAAAAGCAGCATTTATGATATTACAAGATTTTCGACAAAACGCTTCGGAAAAATTAATGATCTGAGCTTCTTAAAAACTATCCCGATGTATCTTAATTTCCTAAGACCTAAAAACTGGAAGTACTTAAAAAAAGGTATTGAAGCAATATTTTTATTAAAAAAAATGCCTTAAGATTATTACTTCTTTTTCAACCTCTTATGATAAATCACATCCTTATACCCCATTTTAATCCTTCTCCCTTTCATTTGTTTTTCAATAATTTTATTTAACTTTTCTCGATATTCTTCGGTGTCTACCTTTTCAAATTCAGGGATTAATTCCGGAGATTCTTTTTGAAGATATTTAAATAATCTCACCTTAATTTTTGGATTCAGATTCAAGTGTTCAAACCAGATTTTTTTGACTCCGATTTCCTCGAGTCTATCAATAATTTCTTTTATTTTTTTCTCATCGTGGATGAAGTAAGGAACAATTGGTCCGACGAAAGCATATGTGTCAATACCTGCTTCTGATAATTCCTTTAGTGCCTTAATCCTTGAAGTAACTGGTGGCGCCTTAACTTCCAAAAATCTTGAAATTTTATTATCAAGCCCCGTGATCGTCATTCCTACTTCAACATTTTTAAACTGTTTAAACAAACCAATATCTCGTGTGACGAGTGGAGCTTTAGTTAAAATTGAAATCGGCCCTTCATAACCAAAATCCAATAAAACTTTCAAACATTTTCTCGTCAGCTTATATTTTGCCTCCATCCCGACGTAGGGATCTGTCACTGAAGAAAAAAATATCGATCCAAAATTATATCTTGAAGACGGCCGTCTCATAGATAATTTTTTCAGTTCATTTTTAAGCAATTCAGGTGCGTTTATTTTTACATCTAAATAATCACCCCAGATTTCCGTCGGGTGTTTCCATCTGGCAATTTGTACCGCATAACAGTACATGCAACCAAAAAGACAGCCGTTGTAACAGTTAATCACCCAGTCAGACGCCGGTAGGCCGGATTTTATCAAAATTGTTTTAGCCTCAATTTCATTAATTTTAAGTGTCATATCATTCGCTAAATTTTACCAGATATAGCAATCTAGAATAGGGGTTTTGTAGGTTATAAGCGGTGGACTAAAAATATGCATTATTAAATAATAAAATAATTAAAAATTAATATAGAAAGTAGGTGAGAAAAAATGCCCGAAATAAAACCAAAACTCGATTCCAAAATTCTAAAATGCCCTAATAAAACGATTTTTTTTGATACTTACGAAGCCAAAAATAAAAGTAAATATTTACGTATTACCGAGTCCCGTTATAACAAAGAGACTAAGCAAAGTGTCAGATATTCGATTATTCTTTTTAACGAAGACATGGAAGGATTCAAGAAAACTTTGGAAGAGATAAAACTGGACTGATTATTTGCCTAAATAAAATCGTTTCTCTTTGTCACTGAATTTTTCGATGGCATAACGAAGCATTGTCCGCGGCATTGTTTTGTAATATTTATTTAAGAATTTAGTCTCTATTTTTTTGTCTCTTTTTCCCAGTTCGCGCAACATCCAGCCAACGGCTTTGTGAATTAAATCCTGTTTGTCATCAAGCAGAATTTCTGATATTTTCAATGTGTCGATATATTGATGATTACGAATGAACTCAAAGGTGGAAATAATCGCAATTCGTTTTTCCCAAAGATTTTTTGACCAGGCTAATTTATATAAAATTTCTCTATCTTTATCTAACAGCCAATTTCCTAAAATATAATGACATGATAGATCAACCAAGTCCCAGTTATTAATTTTTTTTGTATTATTTAAATAGAAATTCACAATTATTTCTTTAAGTTTTTGGTCTACCCTTTCATATTTAAATCTCAGGATCATTAAAGCGGAAAGACGATGTTCATGTATTTTACTATCAAGAAGTTTTTGCAAGTCCTCAAAATCTAATTCTTGATATTTTTTGCTAATCTCTCGCAGTTTTGGCACGGTTATTCCTAAGAACTTATCCCCTTCTCCGTATTCTCCTTTCCCCGTTTTGAAGAATCTAATAAAAACTTTTGCTTTTTTTGAATCACCGGCTAATTTTAATTCCTCAAGTAATTAAACTAACATTTTTACTCCTTCTTCACTTCCCAGAAATCAGCTCCGGCCGCGTCCCATTTTAATCTTTTTTCATCAGGTTCGGAGAAATTAAACTGTTCATTAACAAAATATAGGATTGATCCCGATTTTTTTGATACATTGACAACGCCATGAGCAACACCTCTTGGGACAAATACTAATTTTGAACTTCCGTTTCCCAAAACTATTTTCATTTTAACGTCTTTTGTATCGGAATCATTCCTCAAATCCCACATTCCCAAAATCATATGATCCTCTGGCGGAACGTACCAAACGTCCTCCTGCTTGTAATGCAAATGCCATGCCTTGATACTACCGGCAATAATTTTTGATCTATTAATCTGCCTCACTTTAAAATCCGGAAACCCTTGTAAAGCACCATTCTCATTAATTCTCGTTAATTCTTCAAAAGTTCCATCTTCGCCAATCCATTTTTTTACTTCTATAATTTTTACCCCATCAATTACTTTCTTTTTTGAATAGTCCTGAACATAAACTTCCTGCCTCAACTTAACCAAGATATCCTCAAGGCTTAAATTTTTCATATTATCACTGTTTAATTTTTAACTTATTAAGGATATTATAGTATAATTTATAGATAAAAATATAGTCAGCATAGCTCAGCGGTAGAGCACCCGTTTCATAAGCGGGACGTCGTAGGTCCGAATCCTACTGCTGACACAATGAAAACTATGGACTTATCAATAGTTATCGTTTCCTACAACACAAAAAAAATCACTGAAGATTGTTTGGAATCAATCAATAGATCTTTAACCGGAACAAAAATAAAATACGAAATCATCATTGTTGATAATAACTCTCATGACGGTTCTCCCCAACTTCTAGAAACAATGTCTCAAGATAATCATAATAATTTGGTTTACAAACAGACCGGCAAAAACCTTGGTTTTGGTAGGGGAAATAATTTTGGAGTAAAAATGGCTCAAGGAAAATATATCTTACTTTTAAATACTGATGTAATTGTCCTGAATCGCTCCATTGAAAAACTTTACAATTTTTATATTAAAAACGAAAAACAGGTGCATTTTTTAGGAGCAAAACTTCTTAATCACGATTTAACTCCTCAACCATCCGCCTGCCGCTTTTTTACTCTGCCGGTCGTATTTGCCACTTTACTTCTTAAAGGCGATTACTGGGGCTTAACCAGGTATTCCCCCAATAAGTTTTGCCGGATCGATTGGATATCTGGTGCCTGCATTCTGACAACAAAAAAACTTTATCAACGTTTGGGTGGTTTTGACAAAGATATTTTTATGTATATGGAAGAAGTTGATCTTTTGTATCGGGCTCAGAAGAAAGGCTTAAATACTTATTTCTATCCCTATTCCCAGATTATTCATCTCGGTTCATCGTCGTCCGACGGCAAAACTTTTCCTATCATCCAGGTCTACAAGGGCTTTTTGTTCTTTTACAAAAAACACTATTCAATTTTTCACATATTTATTTTACGCTTAATTTTAAAATTTAAAGCCCTTGTTGCCTATTTAATTGGTAAAATTAAGAATGATTCTTATTTAATCAAAACCTATGAACAAGCTTTTAAACTGGCTTAAACAACTTGACAACAATTTAGTAAAAATATTACTAATTGGTTTTGTATTTTTTGTTCCTCTATGGCCAAAGCTTCCATTTAAAATGGTTGACTACACTTATGTTGCCATTCGGTTTGATGATATCTACCTGGCAATATTATTTATTATATTTTTAGTCCAACTTTTGCGGAAAAAGATTTCTTTAAATAAAAAATTTATTTTGCCTTTTGCTTTTTTTTTATCAGCGGTTTTTATTTCGTTTTTCTGGAATGCCTACGTTTCAAAAAATATCGAATTTCCTCATCTTGGCTTATTACACTCTTTAAGACGGGCTGAATATATGATTATGTTTTTTATCGCTTCTTCAATTATTAAAACTAAAAAAGATTTCTGGCAAATCATCTCTTATTTTTTTGTTTCCGTTTTATTGGTAATTTTGTATGGCCTTGGACAAAAATTCTTAAATTTTCCAGCCGTTCAAACGATGAATCCTGAATATGCTAAAGGATATATCCTATACCTTACTCCTGATGCGCGGATTTCCTCCACCTTTGGCGGTCATTATGACTTAGCTATATATCTCGTCTTGGCAATCCCCATTATTCTTTCTTTCTATTTTGTCAAAAAAAACAATTTGTTTCTTTATTTGTTTACCGGCGCTTTACTTATACTCCTATATACCTCATCCCGATCGTCTTTTATTGCTTATTTTATCGCTACTGTTGCTTTTTTATTATTTATTAGAAAATTTAAATTCTTGATTTTTGTTTTAATTTTAACGGCCGGATTAATGTTTGCAACGGGCGAGATAACCAAAAGATTTTTGAAAACTTTTCAAGTCAGAAGAATTTTAGTTGATGATCGAACCGGTGCTGTTTACATTGGCCAAACAATTACCACTAAGGAATTACCAGCCGGCTCTTTTTATTTTAAATTAAAAGATCAATCAAAAGGCGATAATTTAGTTAAATTTAGAAACCAAATTGTCTCAGAAAAAACAAGAGAAGCCACTATTTCGGGAGAAATAACTACTTTGGAGGAAAAGAAATATATGGCTACTTTATCAGCTAATTTAAGATCTGTTAATACAGTTGTTTCTGATATTTCTATGGCTACCCGTTTTCAAATTGAATGGCCAAGGGCGATTAATGCCTTTAAGAAAAACCTTTTACTGGGGACAGGTCCATCATCACTTACTGAAGCCACTGACGGCGATTATTTCCGATGGTTGGGCGAATTTGGTTTACTTGGCACAATCGCTTTTTTAAATATTTTTTTTCTTATATTGAAAACCATCTGGGATAAAATTAAAAAACTTGGCTTTAATGATAAGTTAATAGGTTACGGATTTATTTTTGGATTCTTGGCTCTTTTTATAAACGCCTCTTATATTGATGCTTTTGAAGCGTCTAAAGTCGCCTATACTTTTTGGACAATAGCGGGATTATATATTGGATACTACTCATTAAATGCGAAAAATGTTTAATCTTTAAGATTTGCACTATGAAGAATAATAATTTTATTAAAAAAGATTTCTTTATTTTAATTCTAATCTTATCTGTGGCTTTCATCTTCCGTCTTTATAAAATTAACATTCCTTTAGCCGATCTTCATTCTTGGCGCCAGGTTGACACAGCGGCCGTAGCCAGAAATTTTGTCAAAAATGGCTTTGATTTATTTCATCCCAAATATGACGATCTTTCTAATGTTCAGTCGGGAATCGATAACCCTCAAGGATATCGGATGGTCGAGTTTCCGATTTATAACGCAATTTTTGCCTATTTATATAAATTTATTCCAATCCTTTCTCTTGAAATTTGGGGAAGATTAACAACGATTGTTTTTTCTTTATTCATAATTGCGGTTCTTTATTATTTACTCCTTAAAGAAAACAGTCGACTTTCTGCCATTTTTGGATCTTTTATTTATGCTGTCTTCCCTTTTTTTGTTTTTTTCTCAAGAGTTATTTTACCGGAAACAGTGGCTTTAGCTTTCTCTATGCTGGCAATATTCTTTTTCTATCTTAATTCTAATTATAAAAGAACGAACTATAAATCTATCATCTATCATCTACCATCAATCATCTATTATTTATTATCTATCGTTTTTTTTGCTTTATCTTTACTAATTAAGCCAATGCTAATTTTCTATCTTCTCCCCGTCATTGTTCTCTTTTATAGAAAATATAAACTTAATTTAATTAAAAAGCTAGATTTTTATCTATACTTTGTTATTACTCTTGTACCTTTAATTTATTGGAGATTTCATATAAAAAATTTTCCTGAAGGGATTCCTTATTCCGACTGGTTATTTACTTCAGTAAACACTGCTCAAGGACTAAAAAGTATTTTATTCCGACCCTCGTTTTTTCGCTGGATTTTTTTTGAAAGAATTAATAACCTAATTTTAGGCGGGTACCTGACATTATTTCTTGTCTTAGGAATAATCTCTAAACACAAAAAATACTTACTTATTAGTTTTGTTTTTTCGGCTTTAGCTTATATCTTTGTTTTCCAAGGAGGCAATCTTCAGCATGAATATTATCAAACTTTAATACTGCCGGTTTTAGCCATGACGATAGGTCTTGGTGTGAGTTTTGTTTTTGATCACAAAAAAGAATTTATTCATCCTATTTTTATTTCAATTTTTATTTTTTTTCTCATTGGTTTCTCTTTTTATTTTTCTTACTTTAAAGTAATTGGTTACTACCAATATTCCCAGGAGTTAGTTCAAGAAGCTAACATCATCAACAGTCTTACCTTACCTGAAGATAAAATTGTCACTGATCGAACCGGCGATACCACTTTACTTTATTTGAGTAATCGTCGAGGCGCACCGGCAATTTTTAAGGAACCAATTGAATTAAAAAGTTTAGGTTACAAATATCTCATTACCTCAAGCGATACTCAAATAAAAAGAATGGGGTCTGACTATGAAATAGTTTTTGAAAATGAAAAATTCACGTTATTTAAACTATGAAGATTTTGATGGTCACTCCTTATGTTCCCTATCCCCCATCGTCGGGTGGGCAGATAAGAACTTTCAATCTTCTCAAATACTTAAGTCAAAATAATGAAATTACTTTAGTCGCTCTATATAAAAATGATGAGGAAAAAAAATATGAGTCTTATCTAAAAAAATACTGCAAAAAAATCTATCTTTGTCAAAGGCCATCTTCACCCTGGCAGTTTAAAAATGTTTTCAAAACTATTTTCTCTTTTTCGCCTTTTTTAGTGGTCAGAAATTATTCGTCTGAGGCAAAAACTATTATTAATAAATTGTTGACCGAAAAAAAATTTGACGTCATTCACGCCGAAACATTTTACGTCATGCCTCATATACCTCAAACCAACACGCCAACTGTTTTAGTTGAACAAACTATTGAGTATAAAGTTTATAGACATTTTGTTAATTCTTTGCCATTTTATCTAAGGTTTCTTATTTATTTTGATATTGATATTATCAAATTAAAATATTGGGAACGATTTTATTGGAAAAAAGCCAACGTTGTTGTAGTTGTTTCCGCTTCAGACGAAAAAATAATTAAAAAGGAGGAAAGTAAAATAAAAACATCGATTATTCCTAACTGTGTTGGTGATGAGATGATAATAAATAAATTAGGTGGAAAAAATCTAAAATTGCCAACGATATTTTTTCAAGGTAATTTTTTCTGGCTACAAAATGTTGAAGCGGCTAAATTTATAATTAACAAAATATATCCTCAACTTATTAAAGAACTGCCTAATGTTAAAGTTGTCATTGCCGGACAAAATGCCAAAAAATTAGGTAGTTTAATAAACAAGAATATTAATATCGTTAATATTGAACCTGATAACATTAAAAAGGTAAAAGAATTATTTAAAAAAAACACTTTATTTATTGCTCCCATATTTGGACCAGGTGGAACCAGACTAAAGATTCTGGCCGCAATGGGATCCGGAATGCCGGTTGTTTCGTCAGTTACCGGAATAGAAGGCTTGGAAGTTATTAATAATAAAAACGTTGTGATTGCCAATGACCAACCAGAATTTATTATAAAAATAAAGCAATTATTAGCCGATAAAAATTTATATGAAAAAATAAGAAATAATGCTTATAAACTCGTTAAGGAAAAATATCAATGGAGTCAAACAGCTAAAGAACTCGAGTCGGTTTATAAAAATTTATAAAAATATTAATGATAAAAATAGGCGTTGACGGAAATGAGGCAAATGTTGAAAAAAGAGTCGGCGTCTCTGTCTACGCTTTTAATCTACTTAAGTACTTTAGTAGAGTTGCCGACCGGAAAACTCTATTCAATATCTATTTAAAGAGTGTACCTTTAAGCGATCTTCCTAAAGAAAATAAATATTTTAAATATAAAGTAATTAAAGGAAAGTTTTTGTGGTCGCAAATTTACTTACCTTTAGAATTGTATCTTAATAAAAATATTGACGCATACTTCTCTCCCGCTCACTATCTTCCTCGTTTTTGCCCGGTTCCCCAAGTTGTTACAATCCATGATTTAGCCTACTTTTATTATCCTGAAGACTTTACCAAAAGGGATTTATGGCAGTTAAAAAATTGGACAAAATTGGCTATCAATCAGGCCAAGAACATTATTGCCGTATCGAAAACTACAAAAAAGGATATTATAAAAAATTACGGAGTCGACAAAGAAAAAGTTACGGTTATTTACAATGGATTCGAAAAGCAAATCAGCGAATTGAAAAATGAAAATTTAAAATTTATTGAAAAATTTAAACTGAAAAATGAAAAATATATTTTGTTTGTTGGCACTATTCAACCCCGAAAAAATTTAGAAGTCCTGATCGATGCCTTTGATAAATTTATTCAAACAAGTAAGAATTTTAAGCTTGTTATCGTCGGGAAAAAAGGTTGGCTATATAAAGATATTTTTGAAAAAGTAAATATGATGAAACCAGGAAAAAAAGTTATTTTTGCTGATTATGTTTCGGACCCTGAGCTTATTTGGCTTTATAAAAACGCTTTCTGTTTAGTTTTACCGTCTCTTTATGAAGGCTTTGGCATCCCTGTTCTTGAAGCAATGAACTATGGTTGCCCGACGGTTATATCAACGACTTCGAGTTTGCCGGAAATTGGTGGGGATGCCAGTCTTTATTTTAATCCGAAAAATCCTAATGAACTATTGGAAAAATTAAAATCTCTGGAAGAAAATAAAGAATTAAGAAAAGTGTTAATAGCTAAAGGTAGACAACGAATTAAAGATTTTTCCTGGGAAAAATGTGGGAGAGAAACATTAGAGGTTATAAAACAGGGTCGGACCCTCCCGGAGGGTCCGACCCTATATAGAATATGATTCGCATAATACCTGACGATTATTCAATTTCCGATTATAACAAACTGGCCCACCATCCTTTGCAAGCCTGGGAGTGGGGTGAGGCACGAAAAAAAACTGGAGTTGAGGTGTTACGATTGGGAGATAATAAAAATATTTATCAATCAACTTTCCACCAATTACCATTTACCAATTACAGAATCGGTTATTTACCTAGATCTGTATTTCCAACAAAAGAAGTTTTAGATTTTTTATTTGATTATGGAAAGAAAAATAAAATAATATTTATCAAAATCGAACCATATGAAGAAAAGTTAAAAGTTAAAAATCAAAAGTCAAAAGTACAATTAAAAAGTCAAAAGTTAGTTGAATCAAAACATCCTCTTTTCCCATCTTGGACTCAAGTCCTAGACTTAAACAAATCCGAAGACGAATTATTAAAAAAAATGCATTCGAAAACACGTTACAATATCCGTCTAGCTGAAAAAAAAGGTGTAGTTATCAAAGAAATGTCTGATGAAAGAGGCTTTGAGATTTTTTCGAAATTATATTTTGAAACCTGTAAAAGACAAGAGTATTTTGGCCATACTCCTAAATATCATAAAATCGTTTGGGATAGTTTGAAAAAAAATATTGCTCATATTTTAATAGCTTTTTATAATGACGTGCCGCTGGCCGCTTATGAACTTTTCTATTTTAAAAATACTCTTTACTATCCCTATGGAGGAACTTCTTTGGAATATCGAAATCTGATGGCTTCAAATTTATTGATGTGGGAAGCGATTAAATTGGGGAAAAAATTAGGAGCGGAAAAGTTTGATATGTGGGGATCTTTACCGCCAAATTATGATGCAGATAATTCCTGGTCCGGCTTTACACGCTTTAAAGAAGGCTATGGAACAAAGTTTATTGAATTTATCGGCAGTTATGATTTGGTGATTAACCCAACGCTTTACAAAGTCTACAATTTTATTTATTCACTCCGCGAGATATATTTAAAATTCAGGGGATAAATTATTTCTATCTTCTTCCCAATTTGTTGGATTATCTCGAATGTATTGACGAATTCTGTTTAAATTAAATTTGTTGCGGATTATGTGTTCGTAATAATTACGTTGCCATAACCGTTTATTAAATTTTGGCCAATTATTGTTTTTAACATTTTTAATATAAATGTATGTTGTTAATGTTTTTAAACGTTTTATATATTCACCCAATATTGGATTTGACGTAGGGGTCGACCCCTGTGTCGACCCTAAATCATTAAAACCATTGTTTGATATTGGGCGGACACGGGGGTCCGCCCCTACAATAATTAATATTAAATGAATATGGTTTGGCATAACGCAATAAACATCAACATCAACATTTTTATATTTTATTAATTCATTAATTTTTTTATTAATAATTTTCCCAAATTCATTTAAAATCATTTCGCCATCGACTACATTACCTAATATATATTCACGATTTTGGGTACAAATCGTCACAAAATACCATCCCACATCTGAATAATCATATTTCTTCAAACGTATTTGTTTTCTACGCCGAATAACCATTCAACAATTTAACAATGAAACAATTGTTTTTGTCCACCGCTTATAACCTACAAAAGTGATAGATTGGGTTGTGTTAGTAACATAATTTGCTCAAATGATATTATATACGTTATTTCGTTTAAAAGTAAAAAAATAAAGTATAATTATTAGTACAATATGACAGTACCCCCTATGCCATTTGAGCCTGGAATGATATCTTCCGAACGACGGCCCATATTTGATCAAATTATAGGTTTAACTGGGCATATTCAAGCTGAATTTGTTTCGACTCCTCCAAAACCCAATCCATTTAAAGTTCAGAGTGTTCAAGATGATATGTTAGCTCTTGATAGAAGATTTGGTGAAGCGCTTATGATGCATGACCCATTGGATTTAGATGAAGTAGAAATAAAAACAATAGGAAAAACTGATGCCGAGGATTATAAAAAAATTTTTGAAATTGATCCGCTAACTAAAGGTCTAATTGTTGGGGAACCCACTACAAACGCTGCTACCAGAGGGATATTATATAACACCCCTATTAACGGAGTTTTTTTACTTATAACAACATTTGACGTGGTTCGTGGTTTAAAAGGTACTCAGAGTTATATCAAGTCAAGTCTAATTGGTTCAAATAATCCTATTTTAAAGAAGACTTCTTAATTCTTCCCCTTCAACGCCACTTTTAAGACCTGATCGACGTGGTCGACGTAGACAAACTGTAGATCCTTGAGAACGTTTTGAGGAATATCTTCCAAATCTTTTTTGTTATCTTTGGGCATAATAATAGTTTTTATTCCGGATCGATGAGCAGCAATTATTTTTTCCTTTATTCCGCCGATTTCCAAGGCCCGGCCGCGTAATGTTATCTCTCCGGTCATAGCCACCGTTCTAACGGTTGGAGTTTTTGTTAAAGCGGAAATCATCGCCGTGGCAATGGCTAATCCAGCCGAAGGACCATCTTTTGGCACAGCTCCCTCAGGGACGTGGACGTGAATATCAATTTTGTGAAAAAAATCTTTTTCCAGCCCAAACTGTTTCCAGCGCGGTCTAATGTAAGACAAAGCCGCCTGGCAAGACTCCTTCATCACGTCTCCCAAATGTCCAGTTAATGTCAAAGATCCTTTACCCGGCATTATGGCCACCTCAATAAATAAAATGTCTCCACCGGCCTGTGTCCAAGCCAGTCCGGTTGTGATTCCAACCGTGTCTTTAGCTTCAATCATTGATGAAGAAAACTTAAAAGGACCAAGATATTTAGAAATATCATTAATATCAATGGTTTTATTCTTAACTTTTTTTTCAATAATTTCACGGGTTAATTTTCTAAAAATCGTTGATATCTGTCTTTCCAAATCTCTCACCCCGGCTTCACGGGTATATCTTCTAATAATAGTTTTTAATCCACTATCGGTGATTGATCCTTCCTGGTTATTTAAACTACTCGCTTCTAACTGTTTTGTAATCAAATGAGTTTTGGCAATGTTAAATTTTTCCTCTTCGGTATAACCGGGAAAATGAATTACTTCTAACCGGTCAAGTAGAGCATCTGGAATTGTATCTAAAATATTAGCCGTCGTAATAAAAAAAACATCGGACAGATCAAAAGAAACTTCTAAATAATGATCAGAAAAAGCCTGATTTTGTTCCGGATCCAACGCTTCAAGTAAGGCTGATGATGGATCACCGCGGTAATCTTTTCCCACTTTATCAATTTCATCTAACATAAAAACCGGATTTTTTGTTCCGGCTTGTTTTATTCCCTGAAGAATTCGTCCTGGTAAAGCGCCAACATAAGTCCGACGGTGACCGCGAATTTCCGCCTCATCTCTGATTCCACCTAAAGACATCTTGACAAACTTTCGTCCCAGTGATCGAGTAATTGATTTTCCTAAGGAAGTTTTACCTACTCCCGGTGGTCCAACAAAACAAAGGATTGTTGGTTGTCTGCTTTTTATCTTGGTCGATTGTTCCTTAATTTTTCTCATCTCCATGACCGCCAAGTACTCTAAAATTCTTTCCTTAATTTTTTTCAAACCATAGTGATCTTCATCTAAAATTTTTTCCGCCTCTTTTATCTTGACATTATTAGCAGACAAAACCGACCAAGGTAGCTCAACTAACCAATCTAAGTAAGTTCGAACATAAGACGCTTCCGGATTAAACTGAGACATCTGCTTCAAACGCTTTAATTCTTTTTCCGCTTTTTCCTCAACTTCCTTAGGCATCTTGGCTTTTTTAATTTTTTCTCGATATTCTGCCGTATCTTTATCTTCTCCTTTTTCCCCCAGCTCCTCCTCAATGGTTTTCATCTTTTCTCTTAAGATTGACTCTTTCATCCCTTGATCAAATTTTTTTTGCGTTTTTGAAGAAAGACTATATTCAATTTCCAAAACTTTAATTTCCCGGTTGACAAAGTCAACTTCTTTTTTAAGTTTTTCTTTTAAATTGGCTTCTTCGAGTAACATCTGTCTTTCTTGAGGCTTTAGATCTAAAACAACCGCAATTTGATTGGCAAAATTTATTGGATTATCGGTGTTTAGAATATTCATTAAAAAGACGAAGTCAACCGTCTTACCTAAATTGATGGCTTTTTTGATCTGCGTAGAAATATATCTAATCATGGCGGAAACTTCATCGTCTTCAACAATTTTCTCCTTTATTACCTCTACTTTGGCTTCAAACCAACTATCCTGTTTAGTAAAAGATATAACTCTAACTTTCTCCATTCCTTTGACCAAAGCGTTGACTTCCCCTTTATCACCGGGTACGGTTTTATCAATCATGGCCATCACTCCAATCTGATAAAGTTCAGTGCTTTTTGGATCGTCAGCCGCCGGATTTTTTTGCATCAAAAGAATTACTTTTCTATCTCGTCGGAGTGATTCATTGATGGCCGCCACACTTTTAGCTCGACCAAAAACCAAAACATTTTCCGTACCGGGAAAAACGATTCCGTCTCGGACGGGTGCTACTGGGTAAATGTATTGTTCTGACGCTCCAATTAAAAATGCCATATAATTTAGCAGTATAACAAAGTAATTGCTAACTGTCAATCCCCTTTTTAAAGGGTTAAACCTATAGTATTAATAGAGTATTCTGATAACCTAAACCTCTATAATCGTTCAACTATCTTCATCTAATTAAATAAATAATTTTGTTAATTTACTAAAGTCGGTAAATCTTTTTTTATTAACTAAAGTTTGCTCTTTTAGTTGGGGCAGTTGATCAGTAAAGGACGGCTTCACTACTTGATAGATGACACCAAGAGGGAACTTTTCTTCATTCATTTCTAAACTCTTTTGCACAGCTGTTTTAAAGTCGTCTTTTTTATAATTTGCATCAAGCTTATAAGTTCTTTGAAGATAATATTGATAAGTGTTGATTTTATTAAAAGTCACGCAGGGCTGAAGAATATTAACAATGGAAAAGCCTTTATGCTCTATCCCTGCTTTTATCATCGAGATGATATGAAGAACATCACCGGCAAAACCTTGGGCAACAAAAGTGGCCCCTGAAGTTAAAGTCAAAGCTAACGGATTAATAGGCGTTTCCAGTATTCCACTCGGTGTTGATTTGGACTTAAATCCTTTTTGGGCAGTTGGAGATACCTGGCCTGTTGTTAAGCCATAAACTCCATTGTCATGAACGATAACCGTAATGTCATGGTTGCCGCGGCAAGCATGAATTAGGTGATTTCCTCCTTCGCCATAACAATCGCCATCGCCAACGATTGCCAGCACCGGTAACTGATGATTAGCAATCTTAATCCCGATTGCATTCGGAATCGCTCGTCCATGAAGAGAATGAATCGCATAAGCGTTTAAAAAATCATTCATGTTCCCGGAACAACCAATCCCAAAAACCGCTGCCACTCTGGATGGATTCAAACCCAGTTGAATCAAGGCTTGTTTGATAGCCACTCCAATTCCCCAGTCACCACAGCCCGGACACCAGGTCGGATTATATCCGGAAAAGTCCTGAATTGTGCTTACATTCATATAATATTTATAATGATTAAGTCAGTTTGGCCACAATCTCTTCTGCCCAAATTGGTCTTCCATCATATTTTAAAAATTTTTCTTTAATCTCCACTCCCGTTTCCATGGTTAATAGTTTTCCAAACTGTCCCCAGGAGTTATTTTCCACCAAGATATATCTCTTATTTTGATTTAAAAGAGCGGTTACTTTTTCCTTATCCAATGGATATATATGGTTAAAATGAATAAAAGCTGAAAACGTTCCCTTTTCAAAAAGAAGTTTTTGCGCCTGTAAAACCGCCCCTTTATTGGAACCCCAAGAGACAAAAACAATCTCGGATTTTTCTAAATCACCGTAAACTTTTGGCATAGCAAAATCGTGGCTTAAATAGGTTGCCCATTTTCTAGCTCTTTTATCTACTTGATCAATTCTTGATTGAGCTTCTTCAGTCGTATGCCCGTCCTCAACATGTTCATAAGAATTTGCCTGATAGAAATATCCAGGCGTTCCAGGGATTAATCGGGGAGATATCCCGTCATCAGTTATTTGATATCTTAAATATTTTTGCTTGCTCTCCGACTTGTCCCTCAAAGCTTTAGCGACGGGGAAAGTTTTAACGAAAGAGGAATCTTGACCAAACAATTTTCCCCGATCAACTTTATATTTTGAAATAAAATCGTCCACAAACTTTTTGCTAACAGTTTTATGTGATTCGGAAAGTAACATATCTGACATAACAATGACCGGTAGTTGATAAATATCAGCCAAATTATAGGCCTTAGCCGTCAACTCAATCATCTCTTCATTATCTCCCGGAGTCAAAACAACTTTTTGAAACTCACCATGACCGGAAAAAACGCTGAATAATAAATCACCTTGTTCTGTCCAAGTTGGCATTCCGGTGGCCGGACCTGGCCGTTGGGCAATAAAAACTACAATCGGAATTTCGGTAATGCCGGCAAAAGAAATTGATTCGACCATCAGGGCAAAGCCGCCACCGGAAGTGCCAACAGCAGAACGAACACCGGCGTAGGATGCACCGATTGCCGTATTGATCACTGATATTTCATCTTCGGCGTGACGTGTAACCATACCAACTTCTTCCTGCCAGGCGGCTAAATTAGTTAGGACTGATGAAGACGGCGTCATTGGATAGGCGCTATAAACCCTGCAGTCGGCAATCACGCTTCCTAAAGAAAAAGCGTCATTTCCAGTCATCGCTAACTTTTCTTTATCTGGTTTCTTGATTAAATATTTTAAGATTTTGTCCGAATAATTTTTCTTGATTTCATCATAACCGGCTTGAACGAACTGTTTATTAAAATTAATAACTTCCTCACCTTTTTTAATAAATTGTTCAGAAATCATTTTTATTAGTTCATTAATATTTCCTCCTAAAAGTCCTATTGATACACCAAGAGCAATTGTATTCTTCATGACTGGTTGACCTTTTAAATCTGAAAGAATTTTTTTGAATGGAATAATAATTTTTTTAATATCTTCTTTGACTTCAAATTCATCTCGGTCAAATACAACTAAACTTGATGAAGTCAATCTAGCTTTATGTTTTTCATAAGTTTCTTTATTTAAACAAACTAAAACATCAATGGTGGGATTTAAATAAGAAACTTCGATTTCAGAAACGTGAACCTCATAGGCATTATGTCCACCGCGAATCAAAGATGGATACTCAACATAGTCAAAAATATGATAACCAAAACGGCTAGCAATTTTTGAAAAAACAGTCCCGGTTGTCATAATGCCAAAACCGGCTTCGCCACCAATTTTCCAAGTAAAATTCATATTATTATAGAGATATCAATGCTTTGTTAAAACATATCCAAGAACAAATATTATCAGCAGAAAATAAGCTATTCCCACAAAGCTTAATATTCCTCCAATAATCCCTAAGGATTTACCTTCTTTTATTGCTTTTCTGCTTTTTATGAATCCAAAAACAGAAAAAACAATTCCTAACAACCCAAGTTTAAATATTATAAGGACAATTCCTATAAAACTAAATAATAAGCCTCCCTTTAAATTATCTTGAAAAAACTTTTTCATAATTCATAATTAACAAATCAATAATCAATCTGGTTTTTATTTTGGAAATACTCTATTACCTTTTTCATCTTCAATAATTATGGCGGCCACTGGACAGGCTTTAGCTGATTCAATAATATTTTCAATTGTGTCTTCATCAGCTGATTCTAAAATGATGGCTTTTGCCTCTCGATCTAGAACATAAGTTTTAGGAGAAACAGCAATACAAGTGGCCGCGCCAATACATAGACCCCGGTCGACCCAAATTTTATAACCTGATTTTAATATTACCGGACCGGAAGGATTCTTAGAATCTTTAAGTTTTGGATCCATATTTTTCTACAAAGACAGTCTTAATTAAGACTGTCTTTATTTAAATCAAATTAATAACTTTCGCAACGCCTCCAACGGCAATACTGCGCATTTAATTCTATTTATTCCTAAATCAATCCCCAACATCTTAATAATAAACTTAGAATCAAGCTTTTTCAATTCTTGTTTTGATTTACCTTTGACATAATCGGTCAACAGCGAAGCAGAAGCATTAGATATGACACAACCTTTTCCTTGAAATTTTATTTCTTTTATTTTATTTTTTTCAAAATTGACCATCATCACCATCTTATCACCACATAAAGGATTATTAACTACGATCGACTGATCCGGTTTATTAATTTTGCCTTGATTATGGGGATGGTGATAGTGATTGAGAATTAGATCTTGGTAAATATTCATAGTAATATTTTATTTACCTTCTTTAACCCTTTCACCAACATCTCCACATCTCTTTCATCATTATACAAGTAGAAGCTCGCCCTGACTGTGGACGATACTTTTAGTCTCTTATGTAAGGGCATGGCGCAATGATGCCCGGCGCGAACACAGACTCCTTCATCAGCCAAAATTTGAGCTACATCATGAGGATGAAATTTACCAAAACTAAAGGAAATAATACCTCCCCGATCTTCAATACTTTTTGGCCCATAAATCTTAATTGATTCACCAAATGTATCAATCAATTGATTAATTGCGAAATTTGTCAATTTTTTTTCATGTTCTCTGATTTTTTCCATTCCCAACTGATTCAAAAACTTTATTGCTTCTTTGAAAGCGATTACCTCACCGATTGATGGCGTGCCGGCTTCAAATTTATGAGGAGGTTCCTTAAAGATTGACCGGTCGACAGATACCTCATCGATCATCTCTCCACCGAACATAAACGGGTTCATGGTCTTTAGAAGCTCTTCTTTTCCCCAAAGGACTCCAACTCCGGTCGGACCAAGCATTTTGTGGGAAGAAAAAGCCACAAAGTCCGCACCCAGATCTTGAACATCAATTTTTAAATGAGGAACGGCCTGAGCCGCGTCAACAATAACAATAATTTTTGGATTAGTTTTTTTTGCCGCGGCAATTATTTCTTTGACCGGATTAATTGTTCCAAGAACGTTTGAAACATAAGTAAGTGTAAGAATCTTAGTTTTTTTTGTAATTATTTTTTTGATATTTGATATTTGATATTTAATATTTTTATCATATAAATCAAGGTATCCTTCTTCATTAATATCTATTACTTTAAACTTTGCTCCAATCTCACTTGCTAACACCTGCCATGGAACGAAGTTCGAATGATGTTCCATAATCGTTGTGACGATTTCGTCGTTCGACTCAATAATTTTTCTGCCTAAAGAGTAGGCTAATAAATTTAAAGACTCGGTTGCGTTACGAGTAAAAATTACTTCTTCAGATTTGTTCGCATTAATAAATTCTGACACTATCTGCCTGGTTTCTTCAAATTCAACTGTGGCTTTTTCTGACATAGGATAGATTCCCCGCAAAACGTTGGCCGAATACTCTTCATAATATTCTCTTAATTTATCTATTATTTTTTTTGGTTTCAAAGAAGTCGCCGTTGAGTCAAGATAAATCAAATCAGGTTGATATTGAAAAATTGGAAACTGCTTTTTTATTGTTTTTATATCAATCATATTAATAAGTCAATATCTGGTTGGTTAACTTTTATTTTATCAATGATTTCCTGAATAAAACCGGAAACATATAGTTTTTCGGCAATCTTTTGACTTAGGCCACGACTTTTTAAATAGAATAGGGACTCTTCGTTTATTTTTCCAGTGGTTGATCCATGGGTACAAAAAACGTCGTTAGCTAAAATTTCTAAAAACGGCCGCGAGTCCACATAGACTTTTTCTGACAAAATTAAATTTTTATTTTTCTGATAAGCATGAGATTTTTGCCCAGTCTTTTCTATTTTAATTAATCCTTGATAGATAAACTGTGACTGATCATCAAAAACTCCTTTAATCAAAAGGTTTGAAGTTGAGTTAGGCGCAATATGGTATTGATTAGTTTTGAGTTGAAAATTGTCTGCTTTATTACCAATAAATAAACCATAGATGTCCAAATTAATTCCCGATGACTTTATCTTGAAATCAAACTCACCGGAAAGATTATGAAAAAAGACAGTATAATCACCAGGTTTGTCAAAGTTTAATTTAGTTTCTTTAGTTTGGTTAAGATTAATAAATTTCATAACTTCTAACTTTTCACTTTTAACTTTCATCCAACGCTCCCGCTCATCTCCATCTTAATCAATCGATTCAGTTCTATTGAATACTCCAAAGGAATTTCTTTGACAACCGGTTCAATAAAGCCATTGACCAATAAGCTTTCCGCTTCGGGTTTTTTAATTCCACGGGAGGTTAAATAAAACAGTTTTTCTTCGCCTAATTTTTCGACAGTCGCTTCATGCTGAACCTCGCAGTCTTTTTCATTAATCCTCATATAGGGATAAGTGTCGGAACGGGATTCTTCGTCCATTATTAAAGCGTCACAGGAAACATAGACTTTGGCATTTTTCGCACCGGGAGACACCTGAACTAATCCCCGGTATGAAGTCCTACCACCATCTTTGGAAATAGATTTAGAAATTATTCGGGAGGACGTATCAGACGCCAGATGAAACATCTTAGCCCCCGCGTCCTGATGCTGACCTTTGGCGGCATAAGCAATCGATAGCACTTCGCCGTGTGATTTTTTCCCTTTCAAAATGACGCTTGGATATTTCATAGTCACGCCACTGCCGATGTTGCAATCCACCCACTCCATAATTCCTTCTTCGGCCACTGTTGATCTTTTGGTTACTAAATTATAAATATTATGACTCCAGTTTTGAACGGTTGTGTAGCGAACCCGAGCCCCTTTTTTAACAAAAATTTCAACCACAGCTGCATGGAGGGAAGCGGTTGTATAGATGGGTGCTGTACAACCTTCAATATAATGAACAAAACTACCTTCTTCGGCAATAATCAGAGTTCTCTCAAACTGGCCAAAACGTTCGGCATTAATTCTAAAATAAGCTTGAAGAGGCATCGGAACTTTGACTCCACGGGGAACATAAACGAAAGAGCCGCCGGACCAGACGGCTGAGTTTAACGAAGCAAATTTATTATCATAAGGACTGATTAAAGTACCAAAATATTCTTTGACAATTTCCGGATATTTTTTTAAAGCCGTGTCCATGTCACAAAAAATTACTCCCCGTTTTTGCAGTTCCCGATTCATGCTTTCGTAAACTACTTCCGATTCGTATTGTGCCGAAACACCGGAGAGAAAGTTTTTTTCTGCTTCCGGAACACCAATTCTATCGTAGGTATCTTTAATTTCTTTTGGTAAGTCAGTCCAAGAATTAACCTGTTTTTCGGTAGGCTTAATGTAGTAATAAATGTCATCAAAATTTATTTTAGTCAGATCGGCTCCCCAATGAGGCAACTTTCTTTTAGTAAAAGCAGAGTATGCATTCAAACGAAATTTCTTCATCCAAACCGGTTCACTTTTTAAAGCAGAAATATCTTCAACAATCTTTTTATCTAATCCTTTTTTCGCTTTATAAACATGGTTTTCCGGCATGGAAAAACCGAATTTATAATCAAAATTTATGTTTGTTTGTTTCATAATTGTTATAACCATCTCTCTCTATTTTTTCTGCTAGTTTATAATCTCCTTGTTTAACAATTTTTCCCTCCATCATCACCAACACTTCATCCGGCTTGACGTATTTTAGAATGCGATTGTAGTGGGTAATTAAAAGATAAGTTTTGCCCTTTTTATTTTTTTCCATAAACTGGGCAATCGTTCTTAAAGCGTCAATATCAACCCCTGTATCAATCTCGTCAAACATCAAAAACTTAGGATTAAGGATAGCCGCTTGCAATAATTCCAATTTCTTTTTTTCCCCGCCTGAAGTTCCCTCATTCAAAGACCGTTCTAAAAGTTCTTTTTTAATTTTTAACAGTTTGGCGGTTTTTTCTATTTCTTCCCTTAGTGCCAAAGGGTCGCATTTACCGGCAATAGCTGTCCGAAGTAGTGAAAACATACTAACTCCGGATAAAGATAATGGCGACTGAAAAGAAAGAAACAGGCCAAGATTAGCTCTTTTTTCCGGAGCCAAATCAGTGACGTCTTTTTTTTCAAATAATATTTTACCTGATTTGATTTGATATAAAGGATGGGCCATCAAAGTCAAAGCTAAAGTTGATTTTCCTGACCCGTTAGGTCCCATCAAAACGTAGACTTTATTTTTTTCTAATCTTAAATTTAAGTTTTTAATTATTATTTTATTAGCAACGGCAATGGTAAGATTTTCTAATTTCAACATAAAGTTTTAGTCTATTAACTGAAGTAGTTTAATTTTTTTAAGCTCTTTTGTTAAAACTACATTCAATCTTTTTTTAATGAAGTCTTTATGATTACAAATTTTTTCGAATTTACAATCAAAATTTTCATCAACACAACTGCTGACAATAACATCGTTTTCAAAAATAGTTAGGTAGTCATAAAGAGAAATATTTTTAATTTTTGGTGCAATTAAATAGCCGCCGCTTTTGCCTTCTTTGCTTATTAATAGCCCTTCTTTAACCAACTCCGCGGCAATTCTTGCTAAAAACCTTTTCGGCAATTTGGTTTCCTCAATTAACTCTGATAGTTTGACTAAACGATTTTTTTTATAAACAAAAGAGGTCAAAATTAATCCGTAGTCAGATTGTTTGGTTATAGCTAACATATACTTGTGTGGTAATAGTTTAGCAAAATTAAAGCAGATGTCAAGAAAAAATTATAAACTCCAGCGGGGAATGCGATCAAGTTCATCTATGTTTTTCACAAACAAATCTTTCTCTGCTTTAAAGCCGGCGACTACCCCAATCATGGCGGCATTATCTCCGGTTAAATATTTATAAGACGGAAACAAAACTTCGCCGTGATGTTTTCCAACAAGTTTCCTAAATAGTTGACGAAGATGGAGATTAGCAATGACACCGCCGCCAACAACCAACCGATTGATCCCTGTCTGCTTGATTGCTTTTTCTGTTTTTTTAATAAGCGTATCAAAAACTGCTTCCTGAAAAGAGCTGGCTAATAGTTTAACCTCCGAGGTTTGATTAGGATTTTTTTTCAAAAAATAATAAAACGAAGTTTTTAAACCGGAAAAGGAAAAATTCAAATCATTGGATTTTAACATTGGCCGGGGAAAATTATGGAAGTCTTTATTTTCAACTTCCTTTGCTAGTCTTTCTAACACTGGTCCGCCCGGGTAACCAAGTCCTAACAGTTTAGCCGCTTTATCCAAGGCTTCACCGGCCGCATCATCCAAAGTCTCACCAATTATTTGATATTCCAGATGATTTTTGAAAATCACAAATTCGGTATGTCCGCCGGAAATTATTAAAGATAGATAAGGAAACTTAAAATTTCGCTTTGGATTTCCTTGGCTGTTTTGAACAAAAGCTGAATAGATATGACCTTCCAAATGATTAACGCTGATTAATTTTTTCTGATATTTTATTGCCAACTCTTTGGCTTTTTTTATTCCAACCTCAAGAGCCACAGCAAGACCAGGACCTTGGGTGACCACAATGTAATCTATTTCTGTTATTTTATGTTTCTTTAGTGCTTCAGCAATGACAAATTCAATTTTTTCCTCATGCGCCCGTTTGGCAATTGAAGGCACCACCCCTCCCCATTTTTTATGCAATAACACCTGGGAATAAATGACATTGGACAATACTCGACGGCCATCGGTAATCGCTGCAGCGGTTTCATCACAGCTAGTATCAATTGCTAAAATCTTCATCAATGATTAAATAAACAAATAATCAAATAAGTAAATAAATGTATAAATAAAAAAATGAAATAAATAATTAAATACATTTATTCATTTAATCATTCATTTGTTTATTTCTTTATTTACTTATTTATTCATTAATTACAATTTCTCTTTCCCTCTCATCAATATACTTCATTTTTACGTACACTATTTTCCCCTTTCTCTTAAGTAATTCATAAATTTCTCCCGCCTTTTCTCCCCACTCAAAACATAAAATATTTCCCGGGATTAATAATTTTTCAATACCTAAATGTTTGAACTCCTCTTTTTCTTCAATCCGATATAAATCAAAGTGATAAAAATTTCCATATTCATAATAGATGACAAAGGTTGGTGAAATAATATTATTTATTCCTAAACTCTCTCCCAGTCCTTTGACAAAAACAGTTTTGCCAACACCCAGTTCGCCTTCGATAATAAAAATCAAAGGTTTGTTTTGTAGAGACAAGACATTGCCTAGTCTGTACTTTTTTAATATTTTTTTAGCAATATCTTTTGTTTCCTCAGTTGATTCAGACAAAAATATTTTTGATCTGGAAAAATTGACGTCGCCTTGTCTTAAGATTTTGACATCAGACTGAGTCAGGTCAACAACCGTTGAAGGTTTGTTTCTCGGTAAAGTTCCGGCATCAACAACCAAATCTATTAACCCTTTTTGTTTCTCCGATAGCTCATTCAATAAAGTTTCGACAGAATAATGAGCCGGTCGACCGGCCAGATTGGCTGAAGTCGCTGTCACTGGTTTTCCAAATTGTTGTATCAATTTATTGATTAATTGATACATCGGTATTCTTATTCCTAATGTTCCTTTTTCAGATTCTAATAATTTACTAACTTTATGCTTTGATGATAGAATAACAGTAAACGGGCCGGGAAGGATTTGTTTGAGAATTGTTAATTGTTGATTGTTAGTTGTTACTAATTGATTCACTAAATCAAAACTACAGAAAACTGAAATCGCCTTTCCATGTGGGCGATTCTTAAATTGAATTAATTTTTTAACTGCGGTTTCATTTGAAGCATCACATAGCAAACCATAGACAGTGTCTGATGGAAAAATTACCAAACCACCTGATTGAAGAGTTTTAATAGTCAGATTAATAGTTGAAGTCTTATTTTTTTTTGTCAAATTAATTATCTTCATAAAATTTTTATTTTGAAATTTGAAATTTTCAATCAAATCTAAATTTTTATTTTTAAACATTGAAAATTCAATAAAAATTGAAAACTGAAAATTGAAAATTAATATGATATTTTATCAAAATTTCTGCTAGAATAAGGCTTATGGCTAAAAAAAATAACGGTTTTAAAATTGCCCAATTTAAATTCAACATTAATCTTCGCAATTTTTTTCTCATTTTCTTTGTTTCACTATTTCTTTTTTACGTTTACCGCTCTATCAGTAAAGAAATTAAACAGGTGGCTCCGGAAAAATCAATCACGACCGTTGTTAAAGAAGCAAAAGAAGGAAAAATTAAAAAGATCGAAATTATTGAAAATAAACTTTTGATTTTTTACCAAGATGGTAAACTAGCTCAATCTTTTAAAGAAGCCGGAGAAACTTTTATTAAAACTCTTAAAGATGCCGGTGTTAATCCAGACAAAATTGATATTAACATTAAAGACACTCAAGGATCAATGGGACTAGCTAATATTATTGGCAATATTTTACCAACCATTCTTATGGTAGCTTTTTTTCTTTTCCTTTTCCGTCAGGCCAAAGGTGCCCAGGACTCGGTTTTTTCTTTTGGCCAAAATCGGGGAAAGCGATTTTCAAAGAGCATGACCAAGACAACTTTTAATGACGTGGCCGGAGTTGATGAGGCAAAAAAAGAATTGGTTGAGATCGTTGATTTTTTAAAAAATCCGGAAAAATATAAGAAACTGGGCGCAAGAACGCCAAAAGGAGTTTTGTTGGTTGGTCCGGCAGGATGTGGAAAAACTTTACTCGCCAAAGCTGTAGCCGGAGAAGCTAGCGTTCCTTTTTTCTCTATTGCAGGTTCAGAATTTATGGAAATGCTGGTTGGAATTGGCGCCGCCCGTGTCCGCGATCTTTTTGCAACAGCTAAAAAAAGTGCACCATCAATTATTTTTATTGATGAGATTGACGCAATTGGTCGAGCTCGCTCAGTCGGTATGATGCCATCACATGATGAAAGAGAGCAAACTTTGAATCAAATTTTAGTCGAAATGGATGGATTCAATCCAACCGAACAAGTAGTAGTAGTTGCAGCTACAAACAGAGGTGACCTTTTGGATACGGCCCTTCTTCGACCAGGACGATTTGATAGAAGAGTCATTGTTGACTTTCCCGATGTTGAAGGTCGAAAAGCTATTGCCAAAATTCATGCAAAAGGAAAGCCGTTTGATCAATCAGTAAATTGGGATCGGGTCGCCAAAAGAACCGTCGGCTATTCAGGTGCTGATTTAGAAAACATGTTAAATGAAGCAGCTATTTCTGCCGCCCGAGTGGCTAGGGAAAAAATTAATATGGAAGATATTGAAGATGCGGCTACCAAAGTAAAATTAGGTCCGGAAAAAAAACGGCTTCAATCGGATTTGGATAAAAAATTGACCGCTTACCATGAAGTTGGACACGCGATTGTTTCTCATTTTTTGCCTCATACTGATCCTGTTCACCGGATTTCAATTGTTTCTCGCGGTATGGCTTTAGGCTATACTCTGATTCCACCGGCCAAAGATAAACTTCACGAAACGAAAACTCATTTATTAGAAAAAATTGCCGTTATGATGGGCGGACGGGCCGCAGAAGAAGTAATTTTTAATGAACTGACTACTGGCGCCGCCAATGATTTTGATCAAGCTACTCAAATTGCCAAAGCGATGGTAGTGGAATTTGGGATGAGTTCACTTGGTCCAATCAATTATGGCCCGAATATGGATGTCACCGAATGGGGTAAGACTTATTATGAACAAAATCTTCTTTCTCAAGAAGTAATGAGCAAAATTGATGGAGAGATAAAAAAAATTATTACGACTGCTTATAATCAAGCCGTTGCAATTGTACAGTCTAAAAAGGATTTGATGGATCAAGTCACCGAAGTCTTGATAAAAAAAGAGAGCCTTGATCAGGATGAATTTGAGAAGATTGTAGGCAAAAAATCAGTTGAATAACACGTTAACCCGTTAACGCGTTAACGAGCTAACGAGTTAAAATATGAAAACCCTATTACTAATCGATGGCAATGCCATTATGCACCGTGCCTACCACGCCTTACCTCCTTTTAAATCGGCTGACGGAACGCCGACTAACGTTGTTTACGGATATCTTTCCATGCTTAACAAAGTTGTAACTGATTTTAAACCTGATTATTTGATTTCCTGTTTCGATACGCCCAAACCTACTTTTAGAAATAAATTGTTTAAAAAATATCAAATTCAACGGCCAAAAATCGATGGTGATTTTATTGTCCAGATCCCTTTAGTCAAACAGGCACTTGATGCGGCCGGCATTAATCGAATAGAAAAAGATGGCTTTGAAGCTGATGACTTAATCGGCACAATTACGAAAATTTTTGAAACTAATAAATTTAGAGTGGTCATTTTGACTGGTGATAAGGATATTTTTCAATTAATTACTGACAATGTTTTTGTGGCTGCTCCTCAACTGGGATTAGCTAATGTCAAGATTTTTGATCAATCGGAAGTAGAAAAAAAGCTCGATGTCTCTCCTAATCAAATTATCGAGTACAAGGCTTTAGTCGGCGATCCGTCTGACAACTATCCAGGGGCTTCGGGAATCGGGCCAAAAACCGCTTCTAAACTTATTCATCAGTTTGGAACTGTCGAAAACATTTATAAAAATATTGATAAAATCGAATCAGAAAAAATTAAAGAAGTCTTAAAAAAAGAAAAAGATAGCGTTTATCTCTCCAAAAAACTAGCGGTCATTATAACTGATGTCGATATCGATCTTAATATTGAAAAGTTAATGTTTAAAGGCTTTAATAAAAAGCTCATTGATTTTCTGACACGATATCAAATGGGCACGTTAACAAAAAGAATTTTTAACATTAAAGAAGTTGAAAAAAAATCTGAAGAAACAAAAAAAGAAAAATCTGACCAAATTGGATTATTTTGATATTATTACCCTATGTGCGGAATCTACGGCATTATCAATGATAAAAAAAACCAGGCGGCTCAAACCGTTCTTGAGGGATTAAAAAAATTAGAATATCGCGGCTATGATTCTTGGGGCGTGGTAATTATTCCTAAAAACCAGCAGGAGCTAAAAATAGATAAACATATCGGAAAAATTGGAAATGCAACGACTCACCTTCCTCAAGGATTAATTGCTTTAGGTCATACGCGCTGGGCCACTCATGGTGGCGTCACAGATCGCAATGCTCACCCCCATCTTGACTGCACAAAAAAATTAGCGGTCATTCATAACGGTATCGTGGAGAATTATCAGGTAATAAAAGAGGAATTGCTAAAAAATAATCATCAATTTATTTCTGAAACCGATACTGAAGTGATTGCTCACTTAATAGAAGAAAAAACAAACACTAAATCAATTACCCAAGCTGTCTTTGAAACATTTAAAACTTTGAGAGGTTCCAACGCAATTGCAGTTTTGGATTTTGATTCAAAGACAATTATTGCCTGCCGAAATGGTTCTCCGTTGGTTGTTGGATTAGGTAATAGTCAATATTTTCTTGCCTCCGACGTTCCGGCTTTTTTGAAAGAAACTAATAAAGTTTATTTTTTGAATGATGGAGAGGCTGTCATTTTAAGCAAAACCGGGGTTAAACTTTTTGATCTTGAAACCGAAAAAGAAAAAAAACTTGATCCACAAACACTCGATTGGAAGTTGGAAGACGCTGAAAAAGGAGGCTTTCCCTATTTTCTTCTTAAAGAAATTTATGAACAGTTAAAAACAATTCCAAAAACAACTTCAATTAATGAAAAAGAAATAAAAACTTTGGCAGAAAAAATTAATTCTGGCTATAAAGTTGTTTTGACAGGATGTGGAACCGCGTCTTATTGTGCTTTGGCGGCTAAATATTTTTTTGCCAAACAAGGGATTAATGCCCAATCAATTCCAGCTTATGAGTTTATGCCTTTTTCAAAATTTATTGATAAAAAAACTTTAGTCTTTGCTATTTCGCAATCAGGCGAGACGGCCGATACTTTAATTGCCGTTCGCGAAGCAAAAAAAAAAGGTGCTGAAATCGTCGCTGTTGTCAACGCTCGTGGGTCAACCCTAGAAAGACTGGCTGATACTGTTTTATCAGTTGGCTCCGGACCGGAAATCGCCGTCGTTTCCACTAAAGCTTATACCTCTCAACTATCAACTCTTTACCTATTAGCAATGGCCGTCACGGATAGGTATGATGTGGGAAAGAAAAAAATAATAGAGTTGGGTAAAGTTTTGACAAAATGGCTTAATGTACAGTTGATTAATCAATTGATCAGTTTGGCAAAAAAATTGATAGATGAAGAACATATGTATTTAATTGGCAAACATCTAAACTACCCAGCTACTTTAGAATTTGCTTTAAAAATCAAAGAAACCAGTTATATTCATGCCGAGCCTTTTGCCGCCGGAGAACTGAAACACGGCGTGATTACCTTAATTCAAAAAGGAACGCCTTGTTTTGTTCTGGCGTCTCAGGACGAAGTTAAAGACGAAGTCTTATCCAGTGCCGCCGAATTAAAAGCTCGAGGTGGATTAATTATTGGAATTTCCCCTTTTGAATCAAAGGAATTTGATATTTTGATAAAAACCCCAGATCTTGGAGATCTAACAATTTTTCCCAACATTATCGTCGGACAGTTACTCGGTTATTATCTTGGCGTCGGCCGCGGAGCCGATCCTGATAAGCCACGCAATCTCGCCAAAAGCGTGACGGTAAAATGATTAAAAAACAAACAATTTATATTTTAGCGATAATTTTGGCTATTCTTCAATTATTCTTCAACAAAAATAATCCCCTGCCGAAGATTTCCTTGATTCCAACAAATGTTCCAACACCAACATGTAGGGGTCAGGCATGCCTGACCCGTACGAAGGTCGTTCGCGTCATTGACGGTGATACAATTGAAATTGAGGGAAATAAAAAAGTTAGATACATTGGGATAAACACGCCTGAACTACATGATCCCCGCCGTCCGGTCGGGTGTTTTGCTCAAGCGTCTGCTGATGAAAACAGAAGATTAGTTGAAGATAAAGAAATTTTTATTCAAAAAGATGTTTCTGAAGTTGATAAATACAAACGACTGCTAAGATATGTTTGGGTTGGCGACACATTTGTCAATGACTATTTAGTTCGTCAGGGATTTGCCCAAGTATCAACTTTCCCGCCAGATGTAAAATACCAGCAACAATTCTTAGAAGCGCAAGAGGAAGCTAAAGTAAATAATCGTGGATTATGGAGGGAGTGCTCATTAAGTATTAGTAATGGCAAAAAACGGCAGTAAAAATAGAAGAAAGATCGTATCAAAAATCCACTCTGTCTCAATTCCGGCCACGCTATCTAAAACTTCAGTTGACATATTATTTCCCAACTGCCAACACCTATATTATAAGACTTTAGTGTTTCCAATGTCAAATAGATACTCTCATTCGTCATTTTTTAATTGTTCTAATAATCTAAAAGGTTACTTTTGTAGGTTATAAGCGATTGACAAGATAATAACAAATATTAAATAATAAATAACAATTGAATTTTAAATAACAAATAATAAATGCCACAACAGAAATATAAACATAAGTTTGATCTTGAGGAAAGGACAGCTGTCTTCTCTACTAAGATTCTTGATTTTTGTAGAACAATAACAGTAAATTATTTAACTGAAAATCAAATAAGGCAGTTAATTAAAAGCACAACAAGTATCGGAGCTAATTACATGGAAGCAAACGGAAGTGATTCAAAGCGCGACTTTAAAAGTAAAATTAGCATCTGCAAAAAAGAGGCGAAAGAAACTACTTACTGGTTAAGAATATTAATGAATTTATTTCCGAATAAAAAAAACGAGCTAAAAATACTTTGGACTGAGGCTCAAGAACTTCTTTTAATCTTCTCAGCAATTATTAAGAATTCTTGATTTTATTTTTTTGTTATTTATTATTTGTTATTCAATTAATATTTGTTATTTGTGTTTTGTTATTTGATTAGTCCGGATAATGGCACTTTTTGTATTTTTTTCCGCTCCCGCACCAACATTTATCGTTTCGTCCTAGCTTTTTATGTGGATTGCTCGTCGGGGCTATTGAAGCCAATTTTTCTGGTTGTTTCTGTTGATTAAACGGATCAATAGCCGACGCCGATTGCAGTATCATTTTCGATTGTTCATGATTATGAACGTGTGGTTCAATATTTGTCCCAACATTAATTTCAATTTTAAATAATCTTCTTGTTACCTCAAAATTAATATCAGCTATTAATTTTTCAAACATTGAATAAGCCTCATTTTTATACTCAACTAATGGATCAAGTTGAGCATAACCACGGAGATTGATACCTTCCCGCAAATCCTCAATCGCCGTCAAATGATTCATCCAAAATTTATCAATCGTTGATAAAACTACCGTCCGGACAACGTCTCCCCAGATTTCTTTACTTAATTTTTTCTCCTTGACATTATATTGTTTCTCAATTGCCTGATTTAAAAAGTCAATAATTTTTTCTCCGTTGTTTGACTCGACTAATAATCTTAATTCTTTTTCCTCAAAGGGAACTATTATATTCAATTCCTGTATTAACTTATGTTTGTCTTCATCGGTCAGTTGATCGACGTTTATCATGTAGTTATTAACCAACACGTTAATTTCTTCTCTAAAAATATCTAGAATCGTCTCTTTAAAACCGGTGTCATTTTTACTGCCAAAAAGCATCTTTCTTCGCAGTTCATAAACAATCTCTCTTTGTTTATTCAAAACATCGTCAAAATCAACTAAGTGTTTTCTGATATCAAAATTAAATCCTTCAACCTTTACTTGAGCCTGTTCAATTGCTTTGGAAACCATTGAATGTGTCAAAGGTTGGTCTTCGGGAAAGTTTAAAAAGGTCATCATCTTTGATATCTGCTCGCCACCGAAGATTCTCATCAAATCATCCTCGAGAGCTACAAAAAATCTTGATTCACCCGGATCACCTTGTCTGCCGGAACGGCCACGTAGTTGATTATCAATTCGTCGCGATTCATGTTTTTCCGTTCCAAGAACATAAAGTCCGCCTAATTTGACTACTTCGTCATGCTTTTTCTGCCACTCTGCCATTTGTTTATTTTCGAGTTTTGCCGGCAAGCTTCCTCCAAGCACAATATCAACTCCTCGACCAGCCATATTGGTGGCGACCGTCACGGCGCCTTTTTCACCGGCACCAGCAATAATCTCTGCTTCTTTTTCATGATTCTTAGCGTTTAATAGTTGATGGGGAACTCCTTTACTTTTTAATAATGAAGATAAATATTCGTTCTTTTCAATTGAAGTCGTACCCACCAAGATTGGCCGGCCGATTTTATAGTTATTGGCAATTTCTTCAACCACGGCTCCAAATTTGGCCTTTTCCGTCTTGTAAATCATGTCCGGTTGATCTCTCCGCTGCATAAGCAAGTGAGTCGGAACAGCAGTCACATCAACCTTATAAATTTTATGAAATTCCTCCGCTTCGGTGGTCGCCGTTCCCGTCATCCCAGCCAATTTTTTATACATCCTAAAATAATTCTGTAATGAAACTGTGGCTAGTGTCTTTGATTCCCTCTGGATGGTTACATTTTCTTTGGCTTCGATCGCCTGATGCAAACCCTCAGAGAATCTTCTTCCCTGTAATAATCGACCGGTAAATTCATCAACAATAATTACTTCGTTGTCTTTAACAATATAATCTTTGTCTAATTTAAAAAGCGTTTTAGCTTTTAAAGCCGCCTCAATATGAAAAAGGGTGTCAAAATCTTTTTCATAAATATTAGAAACTTTTAAGACTGATTCAATCTTTTTTATTCCTCCATCGGTCAAGTTGGCGGTTCTTAGTTTCTCGTCAATGACAAAGTCTTTTTTTTCATCAAGTTGATTAAGAATCTTAGGATAAAGATAGTATTTGGAAGTGTCTTCTTCATTGGGGGCGGAAATAACGTGAGGTGTCCGTGCCTCATCGATTAAGACTGAATCCGCCTCATCAATAATGGCAAAATGATATTTTCGCTGCACGGTATCATTTGGATTTTGCGCCATATTATCACGCAGATAATCAAAACCAAACTCGCTGTTAATTCCATAAGTAATATCAGCCAAGTAAGCTTCCCTCCTTGAGATTGGTTTTAAATGTTGAAGACGCCAATCAAACGCCTCTTTATCTGTATATTTTAGATCAAATAAAAACGATCTATCAGAAATCATGGCTGCTGTCGTCAACCCCAAAAAATTGAAGATTGTTCCCATCCAGCCACAATCACGCCTCGCCAAATAATCATTAACTGTCACTAAGTGAACTCCTTGACCCAAGAGTGCGTTTAAATATAATGCTGGCACCGAAGAAAGAGTTTTTCCCTCGCCGGTTTTTTGTTCAACAATTTTTCCTTCATGCAGGGCTATCCCTGCCATTAATTGGACATCAAAATGACGTTGTCCCAAAGTTCGTCGGGCCGCTTCACGGGTAAGCGCAAAAGCCCAAGGCAATACCTCATTAATTTTATTTTCGTCTCCCTGTATTTTTTGTTGAAATTTTTTTGTTTCCTTAATGAAATCACTGTCTTTTAAATCTCTAACTCTATCTTCCAGCAAATTAATTTCCTCAACTTTTTTTTGCAACCGATTAATTTCTTTCTGATTGTAATCGAAAAAGGATTTGAATATGTTAAGCATATATATTAAAACTGGTTAAATTAGTTACTTTGTTAAAGGGTTAAAAAGTTAACGAGTTAGTTGGAAAACCCGTTAACCCGTTAACTCGTTAACACAATGACTGATATAACAATGTCATTACTTAATGAAATATTCCTGCGGTATTATCAAAATCTTTATAGCCAAATAATTATTATTTTTTTCGCTAAAAATTTTCTTGACAACAAAATGAACAGTATCACCTTCTTTAACTTTGCTGAAACCAATTCTCTCTAAATTTAACGTTTTAATATTCATTATATACTGTTTAGTATAAGTCTCTATATCAAGGCTATAGATATTTTTATCGCTCGTTGAAACTTTAACATTATAACTATCTTTATTAATCTCGGTAATTTTTCCCGAATCAACTAAAAAATTTTCATCTACCAGAACTACATTGGCAGTAATTATATTATCAGCCATAACTCCGCTAACAATAGCGTAGTCATCTTTCTTAATATCATCGACTTTTATTTCTTTTTTTTGTGCTCCGGTAATCTTAAAATATTTTGTTAAAGTATCATCAAATTTCACCTGATTTTCTTCACCGTTGTTATTGATTTTCATCTTATTTCCATCATTACTGAGAACAAAACCAGAAATGGCCTTGTTATTTTTTTTTCTTATTTCCGAAACTTTATTCGCAATTTTGTCCTTTAACTGTTGGATATCTTTGTCAACCGCCACTGTTGGAGATGTCGAAGCTGAAGCAGATGGAACTAACGTATTTGTCTGCGCTATAACAAAAGAATTAGTCAATAAGTAAAATAACAATGAAACAATGTAACAATGTTGTATTATTTTTTTCATATATTTTTTACCCTGAGCGTAGTCGAAGGGTCATAGTTTGCTATCAATAAAATAAATTTTCATAAATTTTTCCTGCGGCCTGAACTGCTTTTCTTTCGGATAAACAACTATCTTAATCGAATTTTCTCCCAGAGCTAAAGGAAATTCTAAGTCAAATTTTTCGAGCTTATTATTAATAATTAATTCTTTAATTGGTGATTGAATCACTATTAATGAGTTTTTAGCGGCTGAACCTTTCAAGCGAATTACACTATTTTCGACAATTGTCCTATCGGCTGGCTCATTTAACACTAAGGGTTGCTGTTCGATTACGGATGTATTAGGAAAAGAAGTTTTTTCTTTTGGTGGAGCGATCACTTTATTTTTTGCCAACTCTATATCCTTGCTTTTAAAAGAGATAAAGACAGCTACGATACTTCCGAAAAGTAAACCAAAAAAAACCGCTACCATTGTTTCTTTTTTCATAGTAAAACTTCTGGAATCAATTCGATAATATTATCTATATTATACCAGTATCCTTTTGATTGAAAAAGCTTATCTCCGGTTTTCTTGAGTAAAATTGAAGCGGAGATAGCGGCCGTAAAAGCTGGGTTTGTGGCTGACAAAGCGGTTGTCAAGCCGGCGAGAATATCACCGGTACCGCCTTTAGTCAGGCCAGCGTTACCGCCTTCAATCACATAAGTTTGTCTACCATCAGATATAATATCAACGATAGCTTTTAGCAAAATAATTGTTTCATATTTTTTTGCCATTGTTTGAACTAATTTAACTTTTTCTTCCGTACTATTTTGATGTATCAACACATCAAATAATTTTTCAAATTCTTTCTGATGGGGAGTAATCACGGCTGGTTTTTTTAAACTTAATAACCATTCCGGCTTCATCATCTGCAGACTGCCGGCATCAAAGACAAATTGTTTGTCAGGAAGATTTTCAATTAATGACTTTGTCAAATCATAAGTATATTTTGCCTCTTTTCCTTCGCGCATCATTCCAGACCCAACTAAAATTGCATCGTCTTCTTTTGCGTATTCCATTATTTTTTCCTGAGGAACGATCATACCGTTGCGAAACTTCTTTTTTAAGGATAAGAATATTTTTTCGTTTTCAACTGTCGACGAATAGTGAACAATGTCACAAAAATGTGACGCTACTTCAGCTGCCCAAAGCGAAGCTGAGTGGAACAGAGACGAGCCGCCAATAATAAGAACCCGACCGTTTTGGCCTTTGTGAGAATTAGGTTGAGGAAAGTTTAGTTTTTTTAGAAAAGTTTGAACCAATTTAATATCCGATGTCTTTATAAGCATATTTGTTATAATTTTACATTATTATGTTAACCCATGTCCAACTTAGACAAAAATTTTCCGAATTTTGGAAAAAACGGAATCATAAAGAATCTCCCCCAATTCTTTTAGTACCTCAAAATGATTCAACTACTTTATTTACCGGCAGCGGAATGCAACCCTTAGTGCCTTATCTGTTGGGTGAACCCCATCCCCAAGGAAATAAATTGTATAACATTCAGCCTTGTTTTAGAAGCCAAGATATTGATGAAGTCGGTGATAACCGTCACACGACTTTTTTTGAGATGATGGGCAACTGGTCCTTAGGGGATTATTTTAAAAAAGAACAGCTAACTTGGTTTTGGGAGTTTTTGACTGATGAAATTAAATTATCTAAGGAAAAACTTTATGTGACAGTCTTTGGAGGTGATAAAAAAAACAACCTTCCACCCGACGAAGAATCGATAAAAATTTGGGAAAAATCAGGAGTTCCTGAAAATAAAATTTTTAAATACGGGCCAGAAAAAAACTGGTGGTCACGGGCCGGAGTTCCTGACAACATGCCTGCCGGTGAACCTGGAGGACCGGATTCCGAAGTTTTTTATGAGTTTACCCAGATTCCTCATGACAAAAAGTTTGGAGATCGATGCCATCCTAACTGTGACTGTGGCCGGTTTTTGGAAATTGGCAATTCCGTCTTTATGCAGTATAAAAAAAACGGCGACGGAACTTTTTCTGACTTGCCGGCAATGAATGTTGATTTCGGCGGAGGATTGGAAAGAATTCTTGCCGCATCAAACAATGATCCTGATGTTTTTAAAATTGATGTTCTCTGGCCAATTATATTAAGAACTGAAGAAGTAACTAAAAAAACTTATAAAGGCAATGAAAAATATATGCGAAAAATAGCCGACCATGTTCGTGCCTCTGTATTTTTAATTGCTAATGGTATAGAACCCTATAAAACTGATCGTGGTTCTGTACTCAGAAAGTTAATTCAAGATTCTGTTGATGCGGTTCAAGACTTGGGAATAAAACACTCAATTATCTCTTATTTGGCCGAGCCAATAATTAATTCTTATAAAAATTCTTATTCAGAAATTAAAAATTACGACGAAAAAATAAAGAATATCTTATCCATTGAAGAACAAAATTATTTAAAAAGAATCATTTCTGAAGAATCAACTTTAAAACAAATTTTAATTAAACAAGGTTTAGAAACAGGTGGTCCTATAATAGATGGCAAAAAAATAATTGACGGAAAGATTCTATTTGATCTTAAACAATCAAAGGGAATATCTTTGCCTACAATTAATAGATTTTTAAAATCAAACAAACTACTTGATAAATTAGAATTAGATTTAGAAGGATATGAAAAAGCATTAGAAAAACATAGAAAAATTTCTAGAAAAGGGGCAACTAAAAAATTTAAAGGTGGACTTGCTGATCAATCTGAACAAACAATTAAATATCACACCGCCACTCATCTACTTCACCAAGCTCTTTTTGACACATTGGGCGATTCAATTAGGCAAGAAGGTTCTAATATAACAGGGGAGAGATTGAGATTTGATTTTTATTCTGTCATTAAACCGACCAACGAACAGATAAAACAAGTAGAAAAAATTATTAACGATAAAATTAATGAAAAACTTCCAGTTAGTTTTAAAATTATTCCAAAAGATGAAGCCTTGAAACTTGGTGCAAAATCTTTTTTCCGGGAAAAATACCCTGATATGGTTAAGGTTTATTTTGTTGGCCCTTCGACAGGCTCAGGGCAAGTTCCCTATTCAATAGAATTCTGCGGCGGACCCCATGTAAAAAACACTTCAGAGATTGGAAAAATAGAAATTTATAAGCACGAAAAAATCGGCAGTAATTTATACCGCATCTACGCGAAATAACTCACTTCAATTAATTAATTAATTGAAGTGCTTAATTTAATGAAAAAAATCTATATCGAAGATAGAATATATGGAAAGTTTTATATAACTTCACCGGTAATTCTGGATTTAATTCACTCAAAACCCGTACAAAGACTAAGGAAAATTTCTCAGATGGGCCCACCTGATAAATACTATCATGTCAAAGGTTATAGTCGGTACGAACACAGTGTTGGCGTAATGCTATTACTAAAACATTTAGGTGCCTCCGAAGAAGAACAAATTGCCGGGTTACTTCATGATATTTCACATACGGTCTTTTCTCACGTGATTGATTGGGTCTTTGGTTATGGTCATAAAGAAGATTTTCAGGATAACCAACATGTAGATTTTTTTCTAAAAACAGAAGTTAAAGGTATTTTAAAAAAATACGGATTTGATCCTTTAAAAATTGCCCAAAACAAAAATTATTCTCTTTTAGATAATGATCTCCCTGACCTTTGTGCGGATCGAATAGATTATTCCATTAAAGAATTTCCTCGCAAAATTGCTAAAATATGTTTTGCCAATTTGATAGCCAACAATAATAAAATTATTTTTAATAATAAAAAAATTGCTAAACTTTTTGCGGTTAATTTCCTTACTAGACAAAAAGTACATTGGGGTGGCTACGAGGCAGTAACTCGTTATTATTTATTTGCTAAGGTATTAAAATTTGCTCTTAATGATAAATTGATTAAGTTTTCTGATTTTATGAAAGATGAGGATTACATTGTTAAAAGAATTGAAACCATTTCTGATAAAAAAATTAAAGAAATATTATCTTTGCTTAAAAAGAGACATTTAACTCATTTACAAAAATCTAAAATAGTCTCCCATAAAAAATTTCGCTATGTTGATCCGTTATTTTTAGATAAAAATAAACTTTTTCGTCTAAGTGAAGTGGACGATAATTTTAATAAACAAATAGAAGCAGCTCGAAAAGAAAATAAAAAAGGAGTAAAAATCCCTTTGGCATAAATTTCGATGTATCGATACATTGAAGAATTACCCTAATTCCCCTTGACAAAAATTTAAAAAACGGTACAGTTATTAGATGATAAAATTAATAATTAATAAAAAATAAATATGCCTCGAGCAAAAAAACAGGATAATGAATCAGTTCAATCTCCAGTTACTTATTCTCAACCTAATAATAATATTCTTTACGTGATGATGGGGGTAATCACTCTTTTTCTTGTTTTTATGATTGTCAAAGTCATATCTTTGGAAAAAAAATTAGGAACCACTGGCACAGGAACCGCCCCTCAAGTTCAAAAAGAATCGCCTTTATCTGTTCCTAATCTTAAAAAATACGCTAAAGAGCTTAAGTTAAATACTGGAAAATTCAATAAATGTCTCGATTCTGGCGAAAAAAAGACATTGGTTGATAAAGATACCACTTACGGACAAAGTCTTGGCGTGCAAGGTACACCGGGATTTTTTATTAACGGTCAATTTTTAGCCGGAGCTTTTCCTTTTCCATTATTTAAAGAAATAATTGATAAGCAAATTGCCGGTACGGCATCAGCCGACTGTACTACCTATTCAACCGACTTACAAAAATACTGTTCTGATCCGCAAAATAAATCTTTTGATCCTGTTGCAAAAGAAGTTGATATCACTAACATGCTATCAACTGGTGCAAAAAATGAGAAGGTAACAATTGTTGAGTTTTCGGATTTTGAATGTCCTTTCTGTGTTCGAGCTTACCCAACCGTTAAACAAATTTTAAGTGAATACAAAAATGATGTAAAACTGTATTATAAACAATTTCCATTAAATAATATTCATCCCAATGCCCAAAAAGCGGCTGAAGCTTCACTTTGTGCTTTAGACCAAGGAAAGTTCTGGGAATTTCATGACAAAATATTTGAGCTGGAAGCTAAAGGCCAGGCTCAATAAAAAGGTAACTTTTGATTAAAATGAATATTTCTATATTAGGCAACGTATGTATTGACAAAAATACCTCCGAACAAACCTCTTATGTATCGTCCGGCAGCCCGGCAATGTTTATTAATAGAATATATAAACAGTTTCCAGATTGTTCAACTACAATAATCGCGTCTTTTGGGGAAGATTTTTTAACTTATTTAAACGGGGTTAATATTTTTCCGAAATTTCCAAATTCAAAAAAGACGTTAATTTACAAAAATATTTCAAAAAAAGGAAACCGATCACAAAAAGCCTGTCATAGAGAAGAAGCCTTTCCTGTTGCGATAGATGATAATGTAAAAAATATTTTATCCAGTTCCGATATTGTTTTTATAGCCCCGCTTTTGCCAAATCTTCCCAAAAGTTATTTTTCTGATATTAAATCAATAACCCGCGATCAAACTTTGAAGGTTCTCCTTCCTCAGGGTTTTTATCGAAATTTTGATAGAAAAGATAATGTTGTGGTAAGGGAATTTATCGAAGCCGATGATATTTTACAATATATAGATATACTCATTGTCTCCGATCAGGACCATCCGAATATGCTTAATATAGGTAAAAAATGGAGTAAAAATAATTTAAATTTAATAGTCGTGATAACTGAAGGAAAAAAAGGAGCTAATATTTTTAAAAATGGTCTAAGCACTTATGTAAAAACGATTCCTGTTGCCGAAAAAGATATTGTTGACTCAGTCGGTGGCGGAGATACATTTAGTGCCGGCTTTGCTTATCAGTACAAAAAAACATATGACATTGTCTTGGCAGGAAAATTTGCTAACGCGATTGCTCGACAAAAGCTATTTTTCAAAGCGGATAATATAAAACTTAATCTTCAAAAATTGTGATCCTAATCGGAATCGAACCGATGTTTACAGGATGAGAACCTGCCGTCCTAACCACTAGACGATAGGACCAAACTATCTTTTAACATAATTTTTAAAGTTCTTTTTCCTTTTGTCGTTTTAAAATATTCTTCTCTTCTTCTTGCGTCTTTTTCACTTAAATAAGCTTCATAAAATATTAATCTTACTGTACCAATTCGCTTTGTTGTATGAACTTCTTTATTAAAATGTGTTTTTATTCTTGTTTTTAAATCTTCACTAAAACCAGCATAAAGATCTCCATTCTTTAAGCTTTGTAATATATAAACGTAATACATATTATTTTTTTCACTTTCTCATAGGCCGCTACCCTGAACCAGATTCAACTTCGTTGAAACGGTTCAGGGCCCTATACCGTGTTTACACTGGTATAGGGGACTACGGGGCCAAAAATTTGATCCATTCGACTTCCCTTCGACAAGCTCAGGGTAAACGCTCAGGATCAATGCTGAGCAACGTCGAAGCATTGACTTTCAAAGAGCAATTTAGTAACATTTTACCATATTCCCCGATGACTAAATTGAAGGGGAATAATTTTTTATGAAAAAAACACAGTTAACTCAAGAAGGTTTTAACAAATTAAAAACAGAACACCAAGAATTAATAGAGAACAAAAAGCCGCAAGCGGTTGATCGATTACAAAAAGCTCGGGCCATGGGCGATCTTTCTGAAAACAGCGAATATACGGCCGCTAAAGAAGAACTATCTTTTGTTGAAGGTCGAGTCCGGGAAATTGAAGAAATATTAAATAATGCTGAGGTTATTGAAAACAACAATACCGGCGATCAGGTCCAAGTCGGATCGTCTGTTACAGTTGAAACCAACGGAAAAAACGATTTATTTCAAATTGTGGGCGAATTCGAAGCTGACCCAATGAATAAAAAACTTTCTCAAAATTCCCCCATCGGTCAAGCCTTAATTAATAAAAGGGTTGGCGATACGGTTGAAATAAATATCCCCGCTGGAAAAGTTCAGTACAAAATCATTGACATTAAATAATTTGTTGTTATAATTAAGTTTCTAAAGCAATAAAGAGGACCCCCGCCACGGCGGGGCAAGACCTCTTGGCTTCGAGAAGAAATTCCGCCTTCGTCCTCCGGACTTCGGCGAGACAAAGTAAACCTCGACGGGTAGCCCGTTATAGCAAAAACCCGATTAAATCGGGATGAGTGTTTCCAAGCGAAACTTGTTGACGAAACAAGAAATGAGTTGGAATAAATCAAGGTGGTACCGCGTAATAAATCACGTCCTTGAAAGGTTAGTAGATTACTAATTTTTCGAGGACGTTTTTTTATGGCATCGTCAGGATTAGAAAGTAAAATTAATACAAGCGTCGGGAGACCTGGAGAACCAGAATCTAGGAGCTTTTCTCGACTCTATCAAACTTTGGTTAGTCCAGTTAATGATTTTAGCCACCTATCATCTAGATTTAATCATCTGGAAAGTGCATCAAGTGGTTATAGAAGAGTGGTTCTAAGAAGTCTGTGCTCAAATGATGTATTAACTCAGGCAATGCAATCAAATTTGCCAATCGAAGCAGTTATCCCGATGAATTTAGTATGTGATGATAATTCTGTAATTGTTTTTTTGGGACAAAACGATCACGACTCCCCGCTACAAGGTAGAAATATTCAGGATTTAATTGAGAAAAGAAACAATCACAAAACTCCATTGGAAAAAGTTAAAGCAATTCCTGAAGGATTTTGTTTAACCGGTCAGTTAAGGGAAAATGATGCAGAAGATTTGTTCGCTTTATGGGAACGTTTTGGTTGGAATAGGGAACAAATTTCGAATTTTATCCAATCGATTCAATCGAAACAAGAAGGTTTATGGTTTAGTGCTATTCGGGACTCAAGAAATAACAAATTGGTTTCCGCGAGTACTGCAGAGGCGATGAAATTTGCCGGAATAACATACATTGAAACAACCGAATATAGTACTTTAGACGGTTATGAAGGTAAAGGTTTATGCACAGCAACAGTAGCTGGTTTAGTGGCTCAAGTTTTAAAAGATACTTATTATTCCCAACAGTCATTAACAACAGTAATTGCAGCGGAATTTAATACTTCATCAACATCAGCCGCAATCGGAGCTTCTTCCGGTTTTATAATTCCAAAAGTTGATGGGGTCTCTCAAATACTTTCTTATAACGTTGCTGTCGTAGATGGCGTACCAGCCAATTCTGTTTTTAAAAATCATCCCCAGGAAGATAATGGAATACCTTTTAGATTTTTAAGAGACTTTGCTGTTGCCGTTTTGCCAAGAGACAATATTATAAATATATATCCTCCGGAAGTAGTTGACCAAATTATAAGTTATTATCAATAATATGAAAATATTATATTCTCAAAAACATCTTTCCCATTTCCCTCATTATGAAATTTTTAATGGTCATGCCGACCCGCATGCCGAAGTACCATCACGCGTTGAAAATATTAAAAAAAGTCTTATCAAAGAAGGTTATTTAATAAGCAAATTAACAAAAAAAACTCCCCTGTCTTTGATAACCCAAATTCATAAAAAAGAATATATGGATTTTTTAAAAAAAGTTTCTCCTTATAGTTATCCGTCGGTTTTTCCTTATAGCCAATATTCTGGTAATATAAAATTAACTAACCCTTTAGCTCTTTTAGGTAAATATTCTTTTGATTTATATACGCCGTTGCTGCAAAACACCTTTGAGATTGCTTTAGAATCTTCTTCATTAGCTTATGAACTCGCCGACGATTTAAGAAACAGAAAAATAAAAGTCGGTTACGCTCTTTGCCGACCACCAGGTCATCATGCTGAAACCGCAAAAATGGGAGGATACTGTTATTTTAATAACAGCGCAATTGCTGCTCAATACCTTTCTCAAAAAGGTAAGGTAACTGTCCTTGACGTTGATTTTCATCATGGCAATGGAACGCAAGGCATTTTTTACGAAAGGGGAGATGTGTTGACTATTTCCATTCATGCTGATCCTGATTGGAAATTCCCCTTCTTCACCGGATTTACTGATGAAAGAGGAATCGGCGAGGGAGAAGGAAAAAATATCAACTATCCCTTACCCAAAGGAACAACTGATAATAAATATCAAAAAGTTTTAGAAAAAACCTTGAAAAAGATACAAAAATTTCATCCTAAATATTTAGTTGTTCCAATAGGTTTAGATACTCATGAAGCTGATCCAATTGGCGGGTTTTCTCTAACAACCGATTATTATACTGTGATGGCTAAAACTATTAATTCGCTACAATTACCTTCTCTTATTGTTCAAGAAGGCGGCTATAATACTAAATTACTTGGAGACAATGTAGTCGCTTTTTTAAAAGGATTTAGTTAAAATTAATCTTATGATCTGGGCAGACCGGGAAGCAAAAAGAATAAAGGATAAAAAACTTGTTTACCCTGAGCGTTTATCCCGAGCGAAGTCGAAGGAAAGTCGAAGGGAATGGGTTGACGATATGAAGACGCCTTCGGGACGAATTCATGTTGGTTCACTGCGGGGCGTCATCGTCCATGATTTAATTTATAAAGCCTTAAAAGATATTGGTATTAAAACAAAATTTTCTTACGTATTCAATGATATGGATCCGATGGATGGAATGCCTGCCTATTTAGATAAAAATAAATGGGGAAAATATATGGGTATTCCTTTATATAAAATTCCCTCTCCTGAAACAGGATTCAAATCTTTTGCGGACTTTTTTGCTCAAGAGTTCATTTCTGTTTTTAATTCCTTAAACTGTCATCCGCAAATAATTTGGTCATCCGAACTTCACCGAACAGGCAAAATGAACGGTGTTATCAAGCTCGTTCTTGATAAAGCCAATGTCGTCAGAGATATTTACAAGAAAGTGGTCAAAAAAGACCGGCCTTCAAATTGGTTTCCTTATAATCCGATTTGTGAAAAATGTGGAAAAATTAGCACCACCAATGTCTATCAATGGGATGGAAAGTATGTTTATTATCGATGTGAGCCGAAAATGGTTGAATGGGCGGTCGGATGCGGATACGAAGGAAGGATTGAACCGATCAATGAAAATGGAAAACTTGTTTGGAAATTAGACTGGCCGGCTCATTGGAAAGTGATCGGTATTACTGTTGAGTCTTCAGGTAAGGACCACATGTCTTCCGGTGGTTCATACGACATGGGCGTACATTTTTGTAAAGATGTATTGGGAACAACCGCCCCCGATGCTCTCGGTGGCTATGAATGGTTTACAATCGGTGGTAAAAAAATGTCTTCATCAAAAGGGATTGGTTCATCCGCCAAAGAAGTCTCACAAATTTTACCGCCCGATGTCTTCCGCTTTTTATTGGTTCGAACTCCTATTAAAACTCATCTTGATTTTGATCCCGTCGGTAATACGATACCGAATCTTTTTGATGATTATGATCGTTGTTTAAATGCTTATTTTCTGAAAAAAGAAAGTAGGTTATCTAAAGATAAAGCCGGTGAAGTTGCGTCTGACTATGCCAGGATTATAGAACTATCCGAAGTCAATCCCTTGCCAAAAAAAAGATTGTATTTGCCAAGATTCAGAACCGTGGCTAATTTGATAAAAGCGAAAAACAGCAATTTGATTACTTTTTTTGAAACCCAGAAAAAAGATAGACTAACAGTTGAAGAAAAAGAAATTCTTGAAGAAAGAATTAAATACGCGAAAATTTATTTGGATAAATATTCTCAAGAAATAATTGACTTCAATGGCCCAAAAAAATTTTCTCCCTCGGAATTACAAAAGAAATTCAACGTACAGTTAATTAATCAATTGAACATGTTGAAAAATAAAGAAGACCGAGTACAAATTCAGCAGGCCGTTTTTGACAGTATTAGGCTAATCAATATCAAGCCGAAGGAAGCCTTTGAGATCTTTTATCAAAAATTGATAAATAAATCTTTTGGTCCTAAGGCCACTGATTTGATCCAACAACTTGGAGTCGAACAAGTTATTGAATTATTAAACAGCAGTAGGGAAGTGATAACCACAAAAACTACTTACCTGTTCCCGACTTTTAATAAACCGGAAATATTTTTCATCGACAAACTCGTGGCTGAAAAGTACCCGTCGATTAATATCGGCGTTGCGGTAATCAAGAATATCAATATTAAAAAATCCGACCCAAAACTTTTGTCCGAAATTAATCAATTCGTCCAATCGCAGTCAAATTTGTCCAATGAAATCATCAGTACTTACCCTGAAGTCGTTGCCTATCGAAAATTATATAAAGAAATGGGGGTGGATTGGCATTCCCGCAGACCCTCACCGGAGGCCCTACTTCGCAGAATTTCTCAAAAAAAAGATTTGTATCAAATTAATACTTGTGTTGATGCTTATAACTTAGTTGTTTTGAAAAACCGGGTTTCGGTCGGTGCTTTTGATTATGACAAATTTCATTTTCCAACAGTTATGCGTTTTCCAAAAGAAGGAGAAGAAATCTTATTGTTAGGTGACAAAGAACCGACAAAATTTAAGCCTGAGGAACTAGCTTACTTTGATCAATTGGGCGGATATAATATTGATTTCAACTATCGTGATGCCCAAAGAACTGCCATAACTGAAAATACCAAGGATATTTTACTAAACATTGATGGCATCTTCGATATTACCCGAGAGAAAGTCGAAAAATCTTTACAGGAATCTATCAATATTATATTAAAATACTGTGGTGGAAAAGTTGAATTATTCGGAATCATTTCTGCCGCACAAAAATAAAAAAGGAATTAATGTTCTTACATTAAACGACGTGAAAGTAGGGGATAAAGACTAACAAAAAAAATTAAAAATCTGATATTATAATAACTATGTTATCACTCGACTATATTCGCAACAACAAGGCTCAAGTAATAGAAGCAGCAAAAAACAAAAACCGTAAAGTTGATATTGATAAGATTCTAAAACTCGATGATCAAAGACGGGAGTTAATTCAAAAAATTCAAACTCTTCGAGAAGAGAGAAACAAGACTACTCACCAAAAACCTGATAAAAAAACGATTATCCGGGGCAAGGAAGTTAAAAAAAGGCTTAAAAATCTTGAAGATAATCTTTCAAAAATTACTATCGAATTAGACCTATTAGTCTCATATGTCCCAAATGTTCCCCTTCCTGAAGTCCCCATTGGAAAAGACGAAACTGGCAACCTCGAAGTCAAAAAATGGGGAAAAATTCCTCAGTTTGATTTTCAACCAAAATCACATATTGATCTTGGCTTGTCACTTGATCTCTTTGATCTAGAGCGAGGTTCTAAAGTTTCCGGTTTTCGTGGTTATTTTTTGAAGAATCAAGCCGCCCAATTACAATTTGCCATTCTTTTTTATGTCTTTCAGAAGTTGGTTAAAAAGGGCTATACACCAATAATTGCCCCATCGATTGTCAAAGGTTTTACTCTTTTCGGGTCAGGACAGTTTCCTTGGGGGGAGCAGGAAGTATATAAACTTAACGATGAAGATGCTTATTTGGCTGGAACAGCTGAACAACCGGTTACTGCTTATTATTCAGGAGAAATTTTAAACGAAAAAGACTTACCAAAAAAATTTGTTGCTTTTTCCCCTTGTTTTCGGCGCGAAGCCGGATCATATGGAAAAGATACCAAGGGTCTCTATCGAGTTCATGAATTTTGGAAAGTTGAACAGGTAATCATTGCTAAAAATGACGTTGAGGAATCCAAAAAACTCCACGCCGAATTGCAAGAAAATACTGAAGAAATTATTGAAGACTTTAATATCCCCTATCGAAGATTGCTCATGTGTACCGGTGATATGGGTGAGCCACAGATTAAAAAATATGATACGGAAATCTGGATGCCATACCGGAAAGGTTATGGAGAAATTGCCTCAAACTCGATTATGGGGAATTTTCAAACTAGAAGACTAAAAATAAAATATCGAAAAAAAGATAACACAACTGAATACTGTTATTCATTAAACGATACAGCTATGCCCTCTCCAAGAATTTTAATTGCTATTCTTGAAAACTATCAGCAAAAAAATGGAAGCATTAAAGTTCCGGACGTGCTTCAGCAGTTAGTAGGATTCAGGGAAATTAAGAGCAAATAATCCAATACTACCAATCCAGACCAATCCGACCAATGAATAAACCAATAATCCAATGATTTAATTATTTTATTATTTCTTTATTTAATCATTTATTGGTAGTATTTGTTTATTTGTAGTATTGGTAGTATTTTTACGGCGTCGGCGTTGGACTGGTCAGAGAAGCCTGACTACAGTTAGCACTATTTTCTGTTCCGCGAACAAAATACTCTTTTCTCCCAAAATAACAGATTTTTTCCACGATATTATACGGCTTTTCATACCATTTATTGCCGGTTCCATATTTTTTTAAAAGATAACTCATTACTCTATTCCAAATTGGTGCCGCCCCGGTAATTCCAGAAGTCAAATATGGATTCATTGGTGAATTATCATTATTTCCTACCCAAACGCTCACTAAAAATTCCGGAGTATAACCGATTGTCCAGTTATCTTTTTTATTATTGGTCGTTCCCGTCTTGACGGCCACTTTATAACCGGGAATTTCTAAAGATGACCTGTTTCCAAAAGCTGAGGTCCGGGCAAAATTATCAGATAGAATATCATTGATAATAAAAGCAATGGCCGGATCTATTTCTTTTATTTTAAAAGGTGTTATCTCACGCAAAACATTACCATTACTATCTTTTATTTTTTGAAAATAATTAATCGGTATTTTATACCCTAAATTGGCGAGGGTACCAAAAGCTTCCGCCATATCAACCATGGTTACTTCCCCACCGCCTAAAGTTAAAGATAAACCATATCGAGACTTATCCTTCCAAGTGCTGATGCCCATTTTTGTGGCAAAATCAATAAAATTATTGACGCCAATATTATTTAAAGTCTTGACGGCCGGAATATTATAAGAATTTGCTAGGGCATAGCGCAAAGGTACTTTACCATGAAACTGGCCATCATAGTTGACCGGACGGTAGGACTCTGATCCGACGATGTTGAAAACAACCGGCGAATCATCAAGAATTGAAGCGGCCGTGTAGCCTTTTTGTAAGGCCAAAGAATACATAATCGGTTTGATTGCACTACCCGGCTGACGTAAAGCTGTCGTCACATTAAAAGCGCCGGACGGTTGAGTAAAATAATCATATGAACCCACCATCGCCAATATCTCACCGGTTGCCGGACGAGTGACTAATATCGCTCCGTTGCTAACATTCAAATAACTGATTTTATCTAGTTCTTCTTTGAGAATTTTTTCCGTTTCCTGCTGAATATTATTATCTAAAGTAGTTGTTACCTTTAACCCTCCTTCCTCAACAGTTTTTATACCATAATAATCTTCTAACTGATTCTTGGTGTAAAAAACAAAATGCGGCGCTCTAATTGATGTCTTTGGAGGCAATACCTCTATCTTTGATTTTTGATATTTTATTTTTGATATTTCATCGATAAACCCTTGATTTTTCATCGCTGATAATACCTCATTTCTTCTTTTTGTGGCTGCTTCCGGATTGCTATAAGGTGAATAGATTGAAGGCGCTTGCGGTAATCCGGCCAGCAAAGCCGCTTCGTCAATCGTTAACTGTTGAGCTTTTTTTCCAAAATAAGTTTTGGCTGCCTCTTCAATCCCGTAAGAGGAACCTCCATACGGGACTTGATTCAAATACATTTCAAGAATTTTATCCTTACTATAAATTTTTTCCGTCCATAAAGCCAAAATCACTTCTCTAATTTTTCGTGCTATTGTTCTCTCGGGAGATAATAAAGCCGTCTTAACCAACTGTTGGGTAATCGTTGATCCACCTTGTAAATTTTTGTTAATAACCATTTCTTTGACGGCTCGGATAATTCCAGAAAAAAAAGCTACCCCTTGATGACGATAAAAATCTCTATCTTCAATAGCGATCGTCGCCTGGGCTACATAAATAGGCAACTCTTTTAAAGTCACCGGCGTTCTATTCTGTTCTCTATATATTTCATAAAGTAATTTATTGTTTCTATCATAAATATGAGTCGATAATGGATAGTTGATCTTTCCAATACTATAAGGTGAAGGCAGTTCTTTAATAAATAAATATGATTGAACGGTAAAAACTATCCCAAGGGTAATTAAGCAACCAAGGAAAAAAAATTTGATTTTTTCTTCAGGTACCTTTATTTTTGGTAGCTTAATCGGCTTTAAATATACCTTCACTTTTTTTAACCAGTTACCAATAAAAAATATAGGATGTAAAATTATTTTTTCGGTAATTTCACCAATAAAAATAAAGAAATTAACTAAATGATATAATTGTTTGAATATAAATTTCATGAGGCCAATTTTACCATATATTATAGGTTTATTCAATCATAAATGTCACCTATAATGATGTAAGTTTAGCTGTCACTACCAATCTTTCCCAGTAGGTACCAGGCGGTGTACAAGTTATCAAAGTTAAATAAGAAGCGTCTTTTTTTTGCTCTAAAACAGAGATTTCACTTGGTTTAACAATAAAACTGGCGGTTACTTCGTACTGATATTCTAACTCTCCAATATTGACATAAATTTTATCACCTTTATCTAAAGAAGAGAGATAGGTAAAAATCGTTTTATAGTCCTTAGGATTATATAATTGCGGTAAGGTCGAATGACCAAAAATGGCTACATTGCCGTACTCACCTGGTAATGATTGAGGTAAATAATGAACCAAACTTTTCGTCAAATCCTCTCCAGCTACTATCACCCGCGCTTTTTTAATATTAAGTTTAGGAATCGAAAGATTATATTCTTTAACAGTCAGTTGGGATAGTTGATTAAGTTTTGGTGAAGCGGGAAACCAAATACTAGCCTGGGTATAGTCTCTTAGATTATTGGAAAAGACACTAAAAGCCCCTAAGATTGAACTGGCTTCGATTAAAGCTGTGGTACTATTTTGTTTCGATACCGGTGTATTAATATTATTTTTTAAAAATAAACTGGAATAGATCATGGAGGATAAAATTGGATAAAAGGACCAAAATAAAAGTAATGAACCAGCAATCAGAAATATATAAGAAAAAAAATTAATCGTTTTTTTTTTGGCTGTGTGGTGTTTTTTTTTCAAGTAAACATGAATGGGCATACTTATAAACTGGAATTTTTTAAAATAATATTATTCAAGAAAAAAGGCAAATAGTTTTTCAGCAACGGCAAAGGTTCTTTTATGATTAGATTATATCCGTCAATTTTATATTGACTTTTCAAGATTTCCTTTAATTTTGATTGATTTTTTCCGAGAATGGCTTTTTTGATTTCTTCTGGTGACACTTTTATAACTGCCTTAGCTTTAATTTTTGCATCAATAATCAGACGTTTATCTTTTTTATCAACTTTATTAATCGTATAAGAAATATTTTCTTTTTCCAACTGATACTCTTTTTTCATTTCCGGTTTAAGTAAAACTAAAGCCTTATCAATAAAACTATTTTTGTCATATAAAAAATGGGTAACCGCCACCGTCGCTTTAAGACTTAATTTATTACTCTCCTCCCCTATCTCTTTGGAAAAATCCGTTTTGTTAAAATCAACTCTTGATAAAGATGAGGTGACTATTTCACCTGACGAAACTTTTATCGAGGGAATTTCTTTTCTGGCTTTATTTAAAATAGTATCTAATAAATCTTCTCGATCTTTTTTGGCTACCGTCTGAATCTGTTTTTTATTTCCGCCGGTAAAAGATGTGTCATTAACTGCGAAATATGTCGTTGATGGTAAACCCTCAAAAGTAAAACGTTGATTTTTAGATAAATTACTCTCTGGTCCAATCGCCACCGCTGCCACTAAACCGTTATTTTTACCCGGCAACTTAGCTGAGCCATCAGTGATCAGACTGGCTGAAGCCACTTTAACATCAGTGTCTAGAAGAAATTTCAAACTTGATGATTCGAGGGTAGAACCTTTAGAAAAGGTTTTTTCTTTATCATCAAAATTGTGGATTGTTACTGGCCCACGGGCTTTATCACCCACCTCTTGCTTACCTGAAGTATTGATTGTTTCGGAAAAATCAGCTGAAGCGCTGGAGATGCGGTAATCAATTTCTATCTTGGTGATTTTTTCTAATTTTTGCGTTGGCAAATAAACTGTCAACTCTGCTTTATGAAAAAAATACTCATTGATAAAAAAACTAATAATAATTATCAAGGCGCCAATAATAGGAAAGATCTTTCCGGAAAAATTAAGCTTAAGATTAATGGGGGAATTTTTCGGTAAATAAGACATCAACTTAATTGTAAATTCCCCAAATTTATTTTTTGAAGACTTTTCCATTGCTACCGTCTTTTCATCAACGTCGTCGTTAAGAACAAAACCAAATGTTTCCCTTCTCTCTTTATCTTTCTCTTCTTCTTTTTTCACCGGCGCCTGATTCTTAAGTTGCTCTCCAAAAATACCCATTAATCCATTAACTACTTCGTCTTCTGATAAGATATCAACCTTGGGAATTTGAACAAAAAAATCGCTGCTCCAACGATTACTTAATATTTTTGTTGCCGTGTCGTCAAGGTTACCTGAATCATAGAGAATAATACGGGCCGGTAAAATATTTGATTTTTTCTTAATCTCTTCAAACCCTTCACTTAAATCGGTAATAATATCATCGGTCCGGGCCAGGATTTTTTTCGAATCAATCTTCCCGCCTTTATAAACAAATATCCCTAACTGAGTTTTATCAATCTCTATTAAAATAGCTGTTAAAGAAATCTGTTCATTTTTTTCCAGATAAAAACTAATTGCCTCAAAACATTCTACATAACCCATCGCCTGTAGTTCCAAGGCTTTAACTAACTGTTTAATTTTTTGTAAATAGACAGGTTTAATATCGCCAATTTTTTCATTAATCAGATGCGAATAAACAAAAACAATTGTTTTTTTTATCTCAAAATCAAGATTTTTTTCGAGTCGATAGAGAGCTTCATCAACATCGTCAGTCAGATTTTCCCAACCGTTGGTGTAAGTAAATTTTTCCTGATCAACCAGTTCTAGCCTACCGTTTTCTTTTAAAAAAGTCATTAATACACCCTGATCTTCTTTTAAAAAGATTCCTAAATAAAATTCTTTTTGTTCTTTTTTTGAAAAAAAAGGTATTTTCATAAAATGTTATATTTTGTAAACACCTGATCAATTCCTTTTTTAGCCTCTCTTAAAGCCTCTTTGTAAGACACTCCTTGAATTGTGCTATTAATGGCATTTTCTATATATTTAATTATCTCATCATTCAAACCATTATCAAAGGTCCGCGAAACTAATGGCAGGGGCATAAAATTATTAGCTTGTTTAATTACCGCCCCCAGATAAGGATTTTGAACCAGTAAAGGTGCTAAATCAACTCTGGAGTAAGGTTCGCCAAAAGGTCTTATTTTGCTTTGAATCTCATAAAGTTTAGTCATATTCTCTTTCTCAGTCAAAAATCTCAAAAATTTCCAAGCTTCCAGTTGATTATTGCTAAATCTTGACACGCCTTCAACCCAGTATGAGGCAATTGATATCAAAGCTGTCCCGGGAACGACAGGTACCGGAACGACTTTCATATCAATATCAGGATTAGCCGATTTAATTGATAAGATTACCCAAGAAGGAACAATAATCATAGCCACTTTTTCTTGAATAAAAGCCGTCGTCGAATTAGTCATATCTTCAGTCCAGTACCCTTGCGGTGGCTCGCTGAACTTTCTAAAGATTTCCAGAGCGCCAGCTGCTTCTTCTTGATCTAATTTATTTAAAGATCCGCCGTTTTGCAGCAAAAGCAATCCAAAAATATCAGAAAAATGATCAATATTGCCAGCCGTTCCCATGGCGATTCCTGAAGTGATTAATTGGCCCGATTGATCTTTGACTGTTAGCTTAGGTACTATTTCCGTAATATCATCCCAAGTGACCGGAACCGTGGCAATACCGGCTTTCTTAAAAAGGCTTTGATTATAAACTAAGACCAAGCCATCAATCTCTAAAGGTAATCCATAATAATAATTCCCCACTTTAAGGTCTTTTTTATGAATCGGATAAAAAGTCTTGTCAAATTCCGCGTTACTCATGACCGTTGGAGGAAGAGGCGCTACAATATCTTTTATTTCCGGCAGCCAAGTATTGTGAAAACGGAAGATATCGGGTTTTTCAATTGCACTCGCGCCGGTATTTTGACTTTTACTACGGCTAACTAATTTTTCCCGGTAACTTTGCGGGTTCATTTTTTGATAGGTAATTTTAATTTGCGGATTTTTTTGTTGATAAGCGGCTATTAATGGCTCTATCACCTCTTTATCTTCCCATAAACCCCAGTAAATCAAATTGATTGGTTTGTTTGTTGACTTACCGGAAAATAAGGCTTTAAAAATAATTACCAAAATAATTAAAAAAACTATACCGCCTGCCACTATCAACATGTATTGATTTTTATTTTCTTCATAAATTGGAGGCGGTCCGTCGACTGGGGGCGGCAACGATTCGGTTTCGGGAGTCGTTAAATCCTGAGGAGCTTCCTCGACCGGAGGCGCTTCTTCGGTCACGGTTTCAAAAGCCGGTTGATTTTCATTAGGTTGATTTTCTTGCGGAATTATTTTATCATCATCCATAACATCATGATATCAAATAAAAGGAATTTTGGCATTCATCAAATTCTAGTTTTGATGGTTCTTTTTGGTTTAGTTTTTGTTGGATTTTTAATTTATATTTTTTCCGTTAAAGAACAGAGGATTGAAAATAGAATTTATCCTAATGTCTATCTTGATAACCAAAATTTTGGTGCTAAAAGTAAAGAAGCTGTAATCAATTTCTATAATAAAAAAACTGCCGATTTAAATCAAAGGTCTTTTACGGTCATTTTTAAAAATGAACCAGTGGCGACTTTTTCCGCCCAAGCCCTTTCCTTAAAATATGACGGTAAGACAGCGGCTGAACGAGCTTTTCTTATTGGTCGTTCCAGTAATCTCCCTTCCCGGTATTATCAAAAATTTGTCAGTCTTTTTAATTTACAAAGATTTGATTTTAAAAGTCAGATTGAATACGAAGATTACGATCTTAAAGATTTTTTAACCTTATCCGAAGAAAAATATAACTTGCCGGCGAAAAACGCCCTGTTTAAATTTGAAAACGGAAAAGTGATTGATTTTAGAAAAGAAAGCGCTGGGTTAAAGATTAGTTCTGATCAGTTTTTAAAAGAGTTTGATAAAGCGGTTGAGAGTTTAAAATTAAATAACGTCAACCAAAAAGTCGTTTTAAATTCAGAAGTAATTAAACCGGAGATAAAATTATCGGACATCAACGAATATGGAATTGAAGAGTTTATTGCCGAAGGTAAATCTGATTTCACTCATTCGATTCCTCAAAGAGTTCATAATTTGACTTTGGCCGCTTCTAAATTTAACGGGGTTCTGATTCCTAAGGGAAAAGAGTTTTCTTTTAATGAAATTGTTGGTGATATTTCTTCGCTAACCGGATATCAACCGGCCTATATTATTAAAGATGGCAAAACTGTCTTAGGCGACGGCGGCGGTGTTTGCCAGGTTTCAACTACTTTGTTTAGAGCGGCTTTAAATGCCGGTTTGCCGGTTATTGAACGGACTGCCCATGCTTACCGGGTTAGTTATTATGAAAATGATTCCCAGCCGGGATTTGACGCCACAGTCTACGCTCCTTCAGTTGATTTAAAAATAAAAAACGATACACCAGGCTATATTTTGATTGAAACGGAAATCGATGAAGAAAAAAATTTATTGTATTTTAGGCTTTACGGAAAAAAAGACAGCCGTCGAGTTGAAATTTCCAAAGCAACCGTCTATGACGTGGTGCCGCCATTAGAATTAAAATATCAAGACGATCCGACTCTTAAAAAAGGGGTGGTTAAACAGGTGGATTTTTCGGCCTGGGGAAGTAAGGTTTTCTTTACTTATAAAGTTTTTCAGGGAGAAAAGCTCGTGACAGACAATAAATTTTTTTCCAACTTCCGCCCCTGGGCAGCGGTGTATTTGGTCGGCACCGCCGACTAAAAAATACTACCAATACTACAAATAAACAAATATTACCAATAAATAATAAAAATAAGAAAACAAATAATTAAATAATTAAATTATTGGTTTATTAAATTATTTATTGGCTTATTGGTAGTATTGGTCGGATTGGTTTATTCTGTTCATCTGAACAGCCTTGCTCTTCCCAATTTATAATGAAGGTCCTTATTACGTCTTTCCCCGATTATTTTGGCTGGAACTCCCCCGACGATCGCGTAGGGCGGGACATCTTTAGTGACGACGGCGCCGGCTCCAACGACCGCTCCCCGACCAACCGTCACCCCTGCCAAAACGATTACCCGCGGTCCGATAAAAACATAGTCTTCGATTTTTACCGTGGCATTTGTTGCTACAAAATTTTCGTTATTAACATCATGCTCGCTGTTATAGATCATCACCTCAGAGGCAATATCAACGTGACTGCCAATCATCAACTTGTCTCTGCCATCAAGTACTACTCCTTCGCCAATAATCGAATCCTCACCAATACTTATATTTCTTGGGTCATAAAATCTGGCCCCGGTATGAATGGTTGAGCCTTTGCCGATTTTTATGCCCGCGGCTCGGTAGAAAAAGCGTCGGCAACAATGAGAAGGAATCAAGCCGACTAAATGAAGCAAAAACACCTCAAACTCAAGAAGAATATTCTTTATCCGGTTAATCACTTTCTCAAAAAATTCTTTAATCGTTAACGTCTTCCCCTGCTTGTCTTTTATAAACATGGTTAAATTATAGCAAAAAATTTAGCGATTATTTTTTTTAGGAAGTTCTCGGCCAAAAGGAAGATTGCGTCTATCCGTCATTCGCGAAGCCCAAAAAAAAGTTGAGAGAGAGCTTAATCCTCTGTTTTTCATACCACTCACTAAGGTTCTTCTTCCTGCAAACGGTGAAAATTCATTTATATTTCTTTTATCTTCATTTCCCGGAAGCGTAAGCACTGCATAACATTCCCACAATCCCTGCGGATATACTTTACGGATTACTTGTGTATTTGCACCGTCAGGCATATTTAAAAAAGTAGCCGCTTCGATTTTTTTTACACCTTCAATTTTAGTCAACCCATCACTTGTTTGAAAATATATTTGCCCATCACTTTTCCTGATTGCAATAGCTGAAGCAGTGCCATCAGGAGCAATAATAAAATCATATACTTCATCTCTTACTGTCTTTGGAGTCGTCAACCAAACCGCCATATTTTTTGCTGTTAAATCAATCTTTGGATGCTCACCAAGAGGATCGTCACGAGTTGAAAGAAAACTGGCAATGATAACTGTTGGTCCAAGAGGTACTTTAATCCCTAAATTTTCCATTAATCCAACTTTTTGTTCTGTCCCCATGTAGATTATTATACCAAGCTGAATCAAAATAGCAAAGCTTGAAAATACAAAATTATGTAAAAAAATAAAGTTAAATTCTAAAGATTACATTATCTATCGTCTTTTATATCACTACTTGACAGTCTAAAAACATACTTTTGTAGGTTATAAGCAACTGACAAATAAAAAATAATCACTTATATTATTCCTATGAATATTCAGTTATATCATTTGAGAGTTTTTTCTTCACTTTTTACTAACATTGCTGCCGCTTTAATACTAACTGTTCCTACAATAAACAACCTTTTTGTGTTGATATTTAATTTCATCTTAATTATTATTAGTCTATCTTTAGCTTTGAAATTAGAAAAGACTATTTTTACTTATGATTGATCTAACTGAGTTTTTTAAAAAATTCCAGGTTGGCTATGCTTTAGTTCTTATTGCTTTTTTCCTTATGTTTATCTTCTTTGGGAAACTCGACCGAGAACTTAAAAGGAAATAAACCGAAGCCAAATTTTGAAGATTGCAGTTCTGAGGCGATGATCCCTCGGAGTTATCAAGGTTTTTAAGAAGAAGGATTAATATTAAGCATTCTTCTAAATCTATTTTGTAAATTATCTGCTACAGGTGCGCAACTAAGTAAGGCAAATAATCCGAAAGCTAAATCGCCCATATTCTCATTAAATAACTCTGACCTAATCGAAAATTGGCTTTCAACAGCAATATTTGCTAAAGCAAGTAAAGCCATTGTCAAATACGGAAAGATTTTTCCTAACGCTTCAATTCTGCTATTATGATCAGCTCTGCCTCTAAACTCAAGCAAAGGACCAAGAATTGATCCTGCTATTATTGGTAAAGCAGTCAATGCATAATTACCTATATGCTCAGAAATATAAGGAGTAATTTTGTCTCTATTTATAGGGTCCCGAGTATAAAGGTTTATCCCCGATCCAATAATTATAGTTGTCCAAGCTAAACCTTGAACAATCCTATTTCCAGCCCGTCTTGACAGTTCATTCATTCTGAATATTATACACTTTTATCTGTCATTCTTTCCTATTACAAGCTCCCGAAGTTGTTTTAAAAATAGCAGGATAAAGGCAAATTTTGAAGATTACACAGTAATATTTCACAATAGCATCTGCTTTTCATCATTCGTAACTATTTAATTGTTCTAACAACTCAAAACATATCCTTTGTAGGTTATAAGCGGTTGACAAATAATTTCTAATAATTGATATTGAAATTATTATTATAATTTGCTATTTTTATAACACCTATGTTGACACAAAGTGATCTTCAAGCAATTGGAAAAATTATTGGTTCTCTCGAAACAAAAATGGGTTTGTTTGATAGAAAAATGGGCTCTTTTGAAAAAAAATTGACTTCCTTAGACAAAAAAACTAATCAAGGGTTTAAATCTGTTGATAAAAAACTTGATGTGATTATTGATTATTTTGACCATCAAGATATCGATATTAGAAAAAAACTTAATCTTATCGAGGTTCATCTCGGCCTAGCGCCTTTAAATTCTTGATCTCTGACTTAATAATACGAGAGTCAAATTTTGAAGATTACAGTCCACTTCCTGACTTAAGATTTACTATGGATTGTTATAACTTGATATATTAATGATAATTTAATAGAATATAAAATTAATATGTCAACAAGAATAATAAGACTCTCTATAGAACTTCATAAAATGTTTCAAGAATATAGAAAACGAAGACCGGCTGATGTTCATGATCAAACTCAGTTAGCAATTTTAAATGTCGTTCAAGCTTTTAGGGGAATAATTACTGAAGAGAGGATTCTTCAGTCTGTTGAAAACGCAAAGTCTCCTAACGCTGTTTCACGAGCTTTAAGAAGAAGATTATCTATTAAATAACAAAAAATATGTTTCCTTCTTATGACGCACATGGAAATCGACCTCAGGGAACGTCTGATCCTATTATTGCTCCGGTTGAAGCTGATAGAAGGTTCTGGAGATCTTTACATCCCCTGGGATTAGCTACATTAATAACCACTGCTTCCTTCATCGTGCCTCTTTTTAGACCTCTCATGACTCCGGATGCTCAGGCTGCAACTGATCTATTAACCTCAACTTTTTGCAGAGCGGTAGAATTGGCAGCAGTTGGGATTCTTGGAATAAGGTCAGGAGTAAATTATTTAAGAGCCGTAAGAGCTGTAAACGATTTTAATCGCTCTGAAGCCCAAAGACATCGTGACGAACAAACGTTTACTGGTAAAAAATAAACTTTAAGTTATCGAAGATGATTTTGGGCAAAATACAGAAGAGAGGCTGAGAATGCAACCAGAAAACCTATTGCAAGTTTTGTTATTGCTTTATTGACGGATTTATCAGGATTCGGATATTTTCCATGTAATCTTTCGCCACCACCGCCAGGACGTTGGAAAAGAAACATTCCCATATTATTAATATAATATCAATTTTCAATAAGTGGTGGATAGAACTGTTGTCTATCCTCTCCTTGAGGTCCTGACCAATACATTCCAGGATTATCTAAAACAAAATCGGTGTGATGAAAATCGCCAGATTTTTCTGCTAATGTTTCTGCTTCAGAAGTTTTTGTCGGTGCATGACCAAAGCCAATATGTGGCCCGCCTTTTTCTAATGATAAAATTGAACCGTCAGTATATGTTTTTATTCCAACTAATGCATAAAAACCAAGACCAAGTTTTGAAACTGGTATTTTTTTACCACTCTGGATCAATTCTATCAGTTTCCTCTGCATTGGATCTTTTTTCTCTATTGCTCCATCTTCAAGTAAAGAAACGCTTACCACCAAACCATCAGTTACGGTAAAAAGAATTCCTTCGGCAGCAAATTCTCCGTTAGTTTTTTGAAATGGATAAGGTGAGGTAAATTTTTCTCCACCGGGAATATTTATATATTGAACATGGTCGGTAATCATTACTTTATTATTTTCGTCAAACTGACCAACGTCAGATTCAAAAGGAGCTTCATTAGTATCATAACTTAGGTTTAAAACTCGTTCTTTTCCATCAAATCCTCTTGTATTAATTTCAAACGATCCTTGAGGCCTTTCTTCAAAAAAAGCGCTAAGTTTTCTATTTGCTTCGTAGATTATATCCATTTTTTCATGGGTGAACTCACTCATTACTCTTGCATCTCCTGTTGAAAAACCTAATGAACCGGCCCATCTGATAGGACGATTTTTTTCTTTTCCAAAATCTTCGGCCGCCCGATACATACCACTTCTGTTTTTCCAGGCCTCTCCAAGATAAATTACTGTAGTTGCATGATTTACTTGATCATTCCCCGTTCCTTCAAGTTCGTCTAAAGCCTGATGTGTCTGAGCTCTGAATTGATCAAAACTTAAAGTGTCATCAAATTCTAATTGAGCCACCCGATGACCATTACTTACTATTCGTTGAAACAGTGAATCTGATAACCATGACCTTGTTGAAAAACCATCACCGGCTAAATCAGCCATATCCTCATTTAATTTATCTCTAATAATCAAAACTTGACTTGCTGGAGGAAGATTAAGGCAACGTAAATAGTTATTAGCCGCTGCAGTTCGTTGTTCTGGTGATAACAGTTGTTCTGTCATAATTTAAAGCGATTATACATATACAATATTAGATTGTCAAGATAACCAAATAAAAAAATTTGCTGCCCAAAAACTAACTGAGTCAGTTAAATATTCCTTAAAAGCTGAGGAGTCTAACTTTCTTTTACTATTGGCGGTAGTGGTGGAGGTGGATTGACTGCTTGCCAATCAATAGCAATGTCTTTATTACATCCTTTGCATTTTGCAGTAGTAGGTTTTCCTTTTTCCAATTTAGTTACAACTCCCAAAAATCCTCCCAAACCTCCTGAATGACATATGTGCTGTAAAATAGGCATTTCTTTTCCGACTTTAAATTCAGACGTTCGCAACGATGACGGTGTTGATTCTGTCATAAAACATATAATTTATCACATTTCCTTCGTGGTTAATAAGAAATTGGCTCGTCGGCGATAAATCTTGAAGGGGTTGAGTAGCCCTGTTGGCCGAAGATAAATCTTTTTCTTGTGTTGGTGATGTAAAGTGTTTTTTTGGCTCTGGTGATACCGACGTAAAAAAGCCGACGCTCTTCCTCAAGTTGAAACTGATCGTCGATTGACCGCGAATGCGGTAGTAACCCCTCCTCCACTCCGACGATGAAAACATGGTCAAATTCAAGCCCCTTAGCCTGGTGGAGGGTCATCAAAACCAACCGGCTATCGTTCCCTTTCATCTTTTTTTCATGCTGTGAATATTCTGACTCAACCAGGGCCACCTGTTCTAAAAAGTCCATCAGTTTAGGAAAGCTTAAAGCTACCGATTTTAATTCCTTGATATTTTCCAGGCGGCTGAAATCTTCTTCGTCTTCGACATCGTAGAGCTTCAGATAATCAACGTTTTGAAAAAGCTTTTCAATGATTTCATCGGTTGAAACCGTTTCTAACTTATCTTTCATTTCTTCATAAAGTTTTTTGAATTTTTCAAAACGATTTTTTCCCAGTTTTTTTATCCGCTCCAACGATACCGACTCATTGGGATTAATCAATAGTTTCAAGTAAGCCAAAACGTCCTTGATTTCTTTTCTTTCATAAAACCGCGTTCCTCCGACCAAGATATAAGGAATTCCGTAGTGGAGAAAAACTTCCTCAAGAACCCGTGATTGGACATTAGTCCGGTATAATATGGCAAAAGTCGGCGGTTCAACGACACTGCCGGTGTTATTTAAACGGGTGACTTCTTCTGCGGCGTAAACTGCCTCCGCCTGCTCGTTATCAGCCTGATAAAAGATTACCTCTTCACCCATTTTATTATCGGTGAACAGATGTAAAATCGGATGAGTTGAGTTTTTGGAAATGACACTGAAGGCAAAGTCTAAAATTTTTTGGGTCGACCGGTAATTTTCTTCCAGATAATAAGTCTTGGTGCCTTTAAAATCAGTTTCAAATTTTTTGAGATTGGTGATATCGGCTCCCCGCCAGGAGTAGATGCTTTGGGAAAAATCGCCAACGACGGTAATATTTTTTGATTTTTCCGCCAATAATTTGGTCAACAGATACTGGACGAAGTTAGTATCCTGAAATTCATCAACAAGAAAATATTTGTATTTGTTATGGTAATAACTCAAAACATCGTCATTTTTTTGCAATAAATAAGCGGTTTTTATCAGCAGATCATCAAAATCAACCCCTTTATTTTTTTCCAGTTTTTTCTGATAATGGTAATAAACATCGGCAACCAGAGCCGCTTGATGAAATTTAAAATTTTCCAAAAAATTTTCCGGGGTAATCATCTGGTTTTTAGCTAAAGATATGTAGTATAAAAAATAACCGGGAGTCTTCTTTCCAAATAGTTTTTTTTCCTGGATTATTTGTTTGACCAGGGATTTTTGGTCATCATCATCGTAGATAATAAAATTTTTGTCTAATCCGGCCGGTTCCCAAAAAATTCGCAGGACCCGGACACAGAATGAATGATAAGTCCCCACATAACCCAATTTGACCATCCCCCCAAGCTGCCGATTAATCCTTTCCTTCATCTCAGCGGCCGCTTTATTGGTAAAAGTCATCATGACAATTGAGACAGGACTGATATTTTTTTCTTTGATCAAATAAATTACTTTGGCGACTAATACCCGAGTCTTACCCGATCCTGCCCCAGCCAAAATGACCGACGGTCCACTATAATTAATCACTGATTCTTTTTGTTTTGTATTTAATTGTCGAAGAATATCAGGGTTCATAAAGTATAATTATAAATTAAATTAAACTAATTAATGGTAAAAAATCTAAATACTAAATACCAAATTCCAAATAAGTTTTAAATTTAAAATTTAAAACGTTTAATATTTATTTGTTATTTGTGATTTAATATTTAAGATTTATTTATAAAAATGTCTCTCAAATTTAAACTGATCATTATTATTTCTGTCATTTTGATAACATTGTTAGTTCTCATCCGCCCATATTATCTCTTTGTAACTAAAACTCTTCATGTCTCCCCTTTTAAAACTTTATTTTTTATCGACGGCCTCAAAACTTACAATAATTACGTTAATATTCTTTTTCTCGGCATTGCCGGAGCTGATCGCGATGGTCCAAATCTTTCCGATTCAATCGTCGTTGTCAGCTATAATCTAAAAACTAATCTTCTGACGACTATTTCTATTCCCCGCGATGTTTGGAGTAAGGCTCTGCGTGATAAAATCAACTCCGCCTACGCTTATGGCGAAGCCAAGAAGAAAGGAGCCGGATTCATTTTAGCCAAGGCCGAAGTTGAAACCATTATCGGACAGCCTATTCACTACGCCGCCGCCATTAATTTTAATCAGTTTGAGGAATTGATCGATTTTCTTGGCGGAGTCGAAATTAATGTGGAAAATTCTTTTGTTGATAAAGAATTTCCTATTGCCGGAAAAGAAAATGATCTTTGTGACAAAGACCCGAAATATAAATGCCGTTATAAAACCGTTTCTTTCAGCAAAGGAATGAATTTGATGAATGGTCAAACCGCTTTGAACTTTGTCCGATCCCGTCATGCAGTAGGCTCTGAGGGCACGGACTTTTCCCGGGAAAAAAGGCAGCAGAAAGTTATTGAAGCCATCAAAAACAAATTAATCGCCTTTACCAAAAAACCCGATTTTGTCCAATACAAAAAACTTTATGACCTGATGGACAAACTGGTTAAGAGAGACATAAATAATCAGCAGGTGGCAATCATCTTAAAAAATATTGTTTTTAAAAGGAATTTTACCCAGGAAAAAATTGTTCTTTCGGAAGATTTTTTTATTAATCCCACTGCTAATCTCAGCTGGTACGACGGACTTTGGGTCTTGATTCCAAAAAACGACGATATTAAATTAGTTCATGATTATATCGGTTGTCGGTTAAGCGAAAAAACAAACTGCGATCAACTAAAACCAAAAGGAAAAAAAGATCGTTGAGACAGCCACTCCAATAATAAGAAGTCCCTTTCCAATACTCCCTGTCTCCGGAAGTGTTTTAAGCGGACTTTGAGTCGGAGAAAGATTGAGGATACTTGCTGTTGGTGTTAAGGTGGGAACTTTTGCCAAAACAATTTCTGTTGGTGATGCTGACAAAGTTACGGTTGGCCTAACGGTTGGTGCTTTCGTACGGGTCAAGCATGCCTGACCCGTACACGTCGGTGATGGTGATAAGGTAATTATTGGCTTGATAGTTGGTGTTGTAGTGGGACTGACTGACGCTTCATTACGTAAAGAACTATTTTGCTTTATTAAGATAAAAACAAAAATAACGACTATAATTGTCAATAAAGAAATAATAAAAAGAATTAATTTAGAATAATTAGCCTGCTCATTATTTTTTTTGATTAAAGAGTCAGATAATCGAGTGTAGTTAACGACTGCATTTGATCTGACTTTATCTTTAAAATCCGGGATAGACGGAGCCTGTTCTTTAGTCTTTTCTTTTTTTAGAACATAGATCTGATAGCCAACCACTAAGGTCGTGACAAAAAAAGCCAACAAACTGACTTTGTTAATATAAGACAATAAACTAAATATATCCATAGAATCATTTTAACGAAAATTTGTTTCAGAAAGCAAGAAGAATTCCCCCACCAATAATAATTAACGACAGACTGCTAAAAATCGTCCAGGAAAAATTATTACCGCTAACCGGTGGAGTCGTGGTTATGTTAAAAGGGGTTGTAGGAATAGGGGGAATAGGGGTGGTGGTAAAAATAATTGTTGGTTCACCGGTGGCTGTCCCCAATACTCTTCCTTCATTGCCTTGTAGAGCAACAATAGTAAAATTTCTTTGCATAATCAATGGCTTCCCCTCTCGATCTTTTGTCTTTAATTGAATTGTATGTGGTCCCAATTCGAGATCTTCCGGAAGAAGATAACTCCAATTACCATTGACGTCACTGGTCGTAATCGTCGAATAAGTTTTTTTAGAATTAACCGTTATCTCTATGACCGTTTTCGGTAATCCCATTCCTTTAATCAAAGGAATATTTCCTGGAATCAACATCCCTTCTTTTGGATAGATAATGTCGATTTGATTGTTGGTTGAAGTAGTTGAATTAGATGTAGCCGATAAAACATTTTCGTCTTCAGTAAAAGAAAAGTTCTTGTCTTTTATAAAAACAATTGTTTGGGGTAAAGGAGAAATTTTTGACTTAATTGTGGTAATAGTTGATTCTTCGTCTTCACTGGTAATTATTTCAATAATAATTTTATCTTTATCAGAGATCGTTAAAACATTTTGACTATCCTTGCTGTATATTTGACTGAGCGGAATAAGCCAACTACCATCCCCCTCTGATTTTATTTGAGTTAAAAGCGGATAACCACCTGGGACGCTTAATATAATATAAGAATTTATCAACGGGTCAATGGAATTCGACTGCAATATTTTACCAAAAGCCGGACTAACATTTTGTAAACTGTTGAGATTGTTTTGCGGAGTGACAAAACTAAAAGAATGGCCGTCTGGTTGGGCAATAATTTGGTTATTGTCTGTGACCATCTTAAAAAAATATTTTTTGCCAGGCATCAATTCTTTTAATGTTGCCAAATGTACTTTATATTGACCTTTTTTTTGGCCTATATTATTAAGGTCTTTTTCATCCAGGACGATTTTGCTCTCATTTCTTTCCTCTTCTCCATAGGCAACCCAACCGGACTCTGCTTTGTCTGTTTGCCAAAAAATAGTAACCTGCCCCGGAGATATGTTAACTATTTCAACTCTTTTGGCTACTTTTAGCGACGCTTTAGAAGTGCTAGCTAACCCCAAAAAAAATCTTGAAAAAACAACTGTAACAAAAATTACCAGTAGAAAACCAATCACTGTTGGTAATTTTATTTTTTGTCTCAAATATAGTTCAGAATATATCATGTTTACTCTGTTTTATTTTTTAATGTTTCCAAAATATCCTTATTAATTTTATACTGATAAACTTTTGGTAAACTAATCTTTGATTTTATTTTATCTTCTGTTGATGCATGATAAATATCGGCAATCAACCAGGCAACTACTGTCAAAAAAACCCCTATTGACAATAATAATATTTCTTTTTTATTCATAAATAAAATCCGTCAATTGTTAAAACCACCTTAAGATCACTGGACCCACTCGATTCTTTGTTACGACTAATAATTAGATTATCAATAATTTTTAAACGGCGTTGAGAAAAAAGATCAGTCACAAACTGTTTTAAGTTGTCAAAACTTGCGCCGACTTCCATTATTAATTTAACATCCTGTAATTCTTGATTAGTCGAAGAGAGATTAATGTCAACAATATTGGCTTTATTGATCGTCAACAAATTTTTATCAGCGATTTTTTTAATATCTTCAATGATTTTGTTTACCTCGGGATGTTCCGAAATTGATTGATTGAATAAGGGTAAATCTTCTCTATTCTCCTCTATCTGCGTCTGGATTGAGACAATATTACTGATTTGCTCTTCATAAATTTTATCAACTTTTTTTAAATCTAACTCTTCTTTTTTTAATGAAAAAGCCGTTGTTAATGAAGGTCTTATTGCAAAGATAATAAAAATGGAAAAAATAAGAAGGAAAAAAATTACAGATACATAATTACCAGTATTTTTTACAAAAATAGATTTTAATATATTGCTTAAGTCCATGATTTTTTAAGTATTACTGAACTTATCTAAAAGTAAAATAAAATTGTAACCGGTCTCTGTCTTTTTTATATTCTGAAATGTTATTCCTTTAAATTTTTTATCTTTTTTTAAAAGAAGATAAAAAGCTTGAAGATGTTTTGGATCGATAGCGTCACCGATAACTTTTATTGACTCGTTTTTTATTTCCATATTCGTCAAAGTAATCGTCTCCGGAAAAGAAGAAATAAAATATTCAAGCATCGTAATGAAGTTTTTTTGTTTAACAATATTTTTTTCAATGATTAAAGTTTTTTTTTCAACCTTAACCGCTTCATTAAGAAGCGGCAAAACTATTTGGGCGATTTCTTTTTTTTGATCGACTCCCTCTCTGAGATCAATAATGCTTTGATCAATTTGAAATCTATAAAAGAATACTCCAATAACCACCAATTGAGTTATAACAATAATGTAACGTAAATAATTTAGACCAAAAGAAGTCATCTTCTCCAATAGAGAGGCATCTTTTTTTTCCAGTAAATTTATTTTATATTTCATTTCTTTTTTGACAATTTTTTACTGACTCTTGATTTTAACCTAATAGCCTTATTTTTATGGATTACTTTATGTTTAACGGCTCTATCAATCTGGGAGTAAAACAAGTTAATTAATTTTTTTATATCACCTCCCCCTCTTTTAATCTTTTTTAAAGTCCCAAGGTAAGCTTTGATGTAAAGATTATTAACTACAGTTCTTTTTTTGTCTTTACGAACTTTTTTTATGGCTGATTTGATGATTGGCATGAATTAGAAACACCCCCCCTCAAAATATTAAATCGTTTATAAAGCGTATTCCTTCGTAAAATATTTGTCTCTGTCGTTTCCTTTAAAGACAAGTTCCACTTTTATTTTGTCCTTAACATTATGATAAACACAAGTTCCTGATGAACAAGTTCCTAAAGTAATTTTTTTCTCAAAATCACTACCCGTTATTTCCGCCGTACTATTAACACCTTGCAATCCACCCTCTATAGTCTCATAAGATAGTATGTATTCTAAACTGTTAGTGTTTTTTGGCATATTCTTTATTGAAAGCAAGACTTCTTTTCTTCCCGTTAATGGGGTTAAACTAATTTTAACCGAACTGTCAATCGTTGGAATAACCACATCAGTTGGAATTACTTGTTCATTTTTGTTATTAATGGTTGCTTTTCTGCCTATTAATAACCAATAACCGGAAAAAATAAATAACACCAAAAAAAAACCAACCAAAACCATAGTTGTCTTATTTATTTTCATACTTTTTTATTAATTATTACAAGTTAACGAGTTGTTTATTTAACTCGTCAAACTCGCTAAACTGATAAATATTTTAATAAGTAATTTCTTAATTGACTAATATTAATTCTCTCCTGTTTCATTGTATCTCTGTCTCTAACTGTTACCGTTTCATCTTCTATCGTCTGATAATCTATTGTAACACAAAACGGTGTACCGATTTCATCCTGACGTCGGTACATCTGACCGATATTTCCTGAGTCGTCAAATTCACAAACATAGGTTTTTTTCAGATCAAAGACCAAGTTAGAAGCTTTCTTTTTTAACTTCTCATCCTTTTGTAAAGGAAACACGGCCACTTTGATCGGTGATAAACTGGGTCTTAGTTTCAAAACCGTTCTTTTTTTGCCGTTCACTTCTTCTTCGTGATAAGCATTAATAAGAATTGTAATTAATAGACGAGACAGACCAAAAGTTGGCTCTATCACATGGGGAATAAACTTCTCATTGGTTTTAGGATCACGATAGTTCAAATCAACTCCGGAGTTTTTCATATGATTTTTTAAATCATAATCAGTCCGGTAAGCCAATCCCCACATCTCTTTCCAACCAAAAGGAAATTTATATTCAACATCCATCGTTCTTTTTGAGTAAAATGATCGTTCAAATTCTTCGTGTTCCCGCCAACGGATTTTTTCTTTTGATAAACCCAGTTCCAAAGCCCAGCTCCACATCTCTTTTTTCCAAGTTTCAAAAGTCTTTTCCCAGTCTTCTGGCTTGATGAAATATTCAAATTCCATTAAATCAAACTGGAGAGTTCGAAAGACTCCCTGACCTAAAGTTATTTCATTTCTAAAACAAATTCCAGTTGAAGCAATCCCGAATGGCATTCTGACTCTCATTGTGTCAACCACGTTTTTAAAGTTCATGAAAATACCTTGAGCCAATTCTCCCCGCAAATAGGCTTTTGATTTACTGTCTTCAATCATACCGATCTTTGTTTCAAAAAGTAGACTAAATTTTCGAACATCGGTCAAATCGGTTGACCCGCAATGCGGACATTTTAATTTATTTGTCTTGATTATCTCGGTCAACTTCTCAACCGGTAAGCCCTCAACCTTGACTTCTTTTAACTTAGCCTCGATTAGATGATCGGCACGGGTTCGATATTGACAGTTTTTACAATCAACCAAGGCATCGTTAAAACCTGTCACATGCCCTGAAGCCTCCCAAACTTTTGGATTTAAAATCACCGAGGAGTCAACCATAATAATATCTTTTCTATCTAAAACAAATTTTTTTATCCATAAATCACGGAGATTATTCTTAAGTAACACTCCGTAATGACCAAAATCCCAAGTATTAGCTAATCCTCCGTAAATTTCCGACGACGGGTAAAAAAACCCCCGTCTTTTTGCCAAAGCAATGATATTGTCCATAAAAATATATATTAATTATAACGTAAGCGAGGGAATTTTTTCATTAATAATTTCTTCGATAAAAAATTTTAACTCATTAAAATTTTTATCTTCATAAAGATAACCTAAAATATTCATCAATTTGTTCAAATAATATAATAACCCAAGCCTATTGGTTTTTGAGGGATGTGATAAGTCAATTAAAAATCTTTTTGTAAGATTATAGACACGTTCTTCTTTTTGTTGTTCCGGTAATAATCGATCCAAAACAAATAAAAATGAATACAGTTGTTTGACTTTATCTTCGTTTTTTTTAAGTTCGGAAAAACCGGAGATTAGCTGGCTTTCTTGAAGATAATACCGATCATTTTTATGACAGATTATGATATTAATCAAATTGCCGGTCTGAAGATGGGGTGAGCGCCGGCTGGTAATCTTTTTGACTCCTTTGGCAAAAACCGTCAACCTACCCCAGTCTTGCGTAAAAAAACTTATTAAAACGTCCCGATTCAAAAGATCTTTTTTTCTTAAAACAATCGCCTCTGTTTTTAAACTCCTGATCATAAAACTTATTTTACTCTAATCTCTTTATCCGTCTCCAAAACTCCATCAAACAAGGATCTATTATTAAACTCTACTTTCCATTTCTGATTCTCTACTCCTGGTTGTTTTTGGATCAGAAGCGAATAATTGTTGGAATCAATATTTGACGGCAAGGTATATTTGACAATTACTGTCCCTTGTCCTTTGGGAACTATTTCCAAGAACCCCTCAAAGACCGTTTTTCCTAATTCATCATATGTTTGGACTTTTTTAGTTGATCCTTTAAAACTAACTAACTTTGAACCTTGAGGAACATAAACTCTAATCCAGTTACGGAGAGTGGCATTCAAACACAGACCACCGCGCTCTAAATTACAATCTGAAGGAGGATAAGGATTACGGAAGTTAACCGTTACTTCCCTATCTTTTCCGTTTGTCTTTGAATCTATTTTTTCGCTAACAAACATATTGGACTTGGCTCCGGCAAAATTAACGTTATTAATATGAAGATAATCTCCTTTATAATCTCTTATCTTGCCGGCAAAATTCATTTGTTCCAAAGATTGTTGAGCTTCTGAATCAACAAAATTAACTAAAATATGTTTTTCCTCCAAATTTTTAAACATTGTTTGCATCAAAGTTCCCCAGTACTTTGACGGTGAAAAACCGATTGCGTTATAAAACAGCCGATACATTAAGTCCCCTAAAATTCCTTTTCTATTTTCTCTAAAATAACCAACTGGTCTGTCAACCAAATCAAAAAGAGTATAGATAACCTGTGGACAGTCGCATCTCTGATCAATCTTGGCACTGAATCTAATCCCATTGACATCAACATCTCCAAATATTGTTAGCATATCGACTAAGATTTTTGAGTCCAATGCAATAATGCCATCGTACTGAACTTTGGCCCCACTTCTTTTATAAAGACTTTCAAATAACTTGATCGACTGAACAAAATCAGGGGAAAGATTACTGTCACGAATATAAAACTGACTGACGCCCTTGTGATAAGTGAGAATTTCCGGTGGAGCCACCGGATGATCGGCAATTGAATTATCCAAAGAATAGATATCGTCAGACCGATAGATGGTCATCTTGCCATTTTTTACTTTAAAAATCGCATAAAAAGTCAGAAATCCACCGGTGGCCCTCCTTTCTTTATCGTTTTGATAAAGAATCAGATAAGTTTTTTCCTCTCGACTCCCGAGAATTTCCGGTAACTTTTTAATTAATGGCTTAGCATTGACAAAAAGTTCGGTCATGCCCTCAAACTGATCTTTAAGATTAATAATCTTGTCTCGAAGTATTAATTTACCAATTTTTTTTGGATAACGATTAGGATTTATTTTGGCAATACTTTTACCGGCCAGATCAATATCTGAAGCAATTGGGTCAACTTTTTGAACGACCTTATCTAAGGTTAGGACTGCTGTCTGTAATCTATCTTCGGCTGATTTCTCGGCAAAAGACTTTTCCCCTTTTTTAAAACCAATCAAATCGGCATAAGGCTCAATCGCTGTAATCGTTTCTTTAGCCGCATTAAGCAAATAATGTCCTGCAGTTAAACCATTCTTTAAATCAGAAATGTAGGGAATAAAAGAAGCCCAATAGACTGATTTAACCGCTTTTTCTAGATTTTGATATTGACTAGAAAAGTCATCTAGTCTCGCTTTTAAAAGTTCGATGTCATTTTTGGCAAAGATAGATTTTAGTTCTTTTGCCGATGTCATGACAATACTTGCTTTTGCATTTATATTGACAAAAGGTCGATAAATAAAAAAATAACCTAAAATTAACAATATTACTAAAACAAGCAAAAGTTTTTTATTTTTATTCTTTCTCATACTTTATTATACAGCACCTCTTCCACTTATCATCACAATTGGAGTCAAAAGAACAATTTTTAAATCATGCCATAAAGACACATGCTTGACATAATCAGCATCGATCATAATTCTTTTATCAAAGTTTATTTCTGACCGACCAGTCACCTGCCAAAGACCGGTAATCCCCGGCTTGACGGAAAGAACTTGATTAACTAATTTTTTTGTATGAGGATATTCGCTTAGTTGGTTCTCCAATTCATCCGGATAATAAGCTCTTGGCCCTACTAAACTCATTTCACCTTTTATAACATTCATCAGTTGAGGAATTTCATCTATTGAATGGCGTCTGATAAATTTTCCTATATTGGTAACCCGAGGATCTTTTTTTAATTTATAACTGCTTCTTTTATACTCGTCAAAGAGTTTTTTAAAACGTGGGTCTGTCCGTAGTAAATAATGAGCATTAATCATCATCGATCTAAATTTATACATTTTGAATTTTTTCCCTTTTGCGCCGATTCTTTCCGGAACATCAGCTAAAATTGGACCTTGCGAATCAATTTTTATTAAAAATGATATTAATAAAACCAAAGGAGAAAAAAACAGCAACAAAATAATCGCTCCAATAAAATCAACGGTTCTTTTTAAACCTTTTTGATATTTTTCACCAATAAATATATTAGTCATATAGATCTATGTTAATTTATCGTATTCCGTTCCGGAGAAATCCTCCACTACTTTTTTAAGTTTTGACATGGAGTTCTTTTTTGCAATCAAAATAACGTCAGCGGTGTTAATAACAATGTTTTCTTCCAAATCAACTCCAACAATTAATTTTCCATTATCATAGTTGTAAACAAGATTATCTTTTGCATCTTTAAGGTAGACCTTACCTCTAACAACATTCTCAAGAGGTAAAGATTGAAGAGCTTCTTTTAGTGCTTCCCAACTACCAACGTCACTCCAACCAATATCTTCAACGATCACTTCGGCGTCGGATTTATCAAGGTTCTCAAGAATGGCATTATCAAAACTAACACTTTCCATTTGACCATATTGTTTTTTCAATACATCTTCATAATCTTTCTCATTCAAATGGCTTAAAATTATTTCTGTTTTTCTATATATTGAAGGAGCATGTTTTTTGAAAGAATGGCATATGAATTTTGGCGAAGAGACGAAATAGCCTAAATTCCAAGCGTAATTATCAGATTGGAAAAACTTTTTAGCTAATTTTTCATCAGGTCGATATTTCCATCCTTTAAATTTAAAAAAATTAATACCTTCTAAATTATCAATCTCTTCACCAAAATTAACATAGCCTAGATTAACTGAGGGAAAACGCGGTTTATGAGCAATAAAAATAATTTTATTGGGATTTTTTTCAATTTTTTTACGGGCGATTCTTAACATTTTCTTAAACAGATTAATATTTTTTACAAGATGATCGCTCCAAAGTATTGCGATTGGTTCCGTTGGTGATAGTCGGTTAAGAATTCCTGTAGATAAAGCTATGGCCGGACCAACGTCTTTTTTAATTGGTTCTAAAAAGAAATTTTTTTGCGGTATCTGCGGGAGTTGTTTTTGAATAAGCTGTTTATAAAAAACATTGCTGGAAATATAAATATCTTTATGTCTAAATTCTGGAAGCAACCTTTCAACGGCTAACTGCAAAGTAGATTTATTACCAACAATTCTTTCAAATTGTTTAGGAGATTTCCTTCTCGATAATGGCCAAAGCCTTGTCCCAGTCCCACCGGCAAAAATTATTGCTTTCATAAAATTTTTGTAAAATTATCAATAAACTTTTTCTTACTAAATCTTTCTATATTCTTCATCCCTAATTCTCTTATTTTATTCTCTAAATTGTACTTAATTTTATTAAATCTTTCAATCGCTCTCCTTAAATCAATTTCCCCCTGGCGATTAAAAAATATTCCGGTTTTTCCATTAATAATTGTTTCCGTTGCTCCTCCTTTTTTATAAGCAATTACCGGACAATTAAAAAACTGCGCTTCAAGTGAGACATACCCAAAATCCTCATCCTGTGGCATGATCAAAGCCTGAGCATTTGCATAAAAATTTCCTAACTCAACATCCGATAGTTTTGACAAAAAAATAATATTTTTTCCCGCCATTCGCTTGAGACTTCTCTCTTCAGTCCCTCCTCCTATAATTATCAAGTTGTACTTCAATCGATTAAACGATTGAACAACCAAATCGACTTTCTTGTATGGTTCCAGTCTTGAAACAACCAGGAAAAATTTAGAATTTAGAATTTTTAATTTAGAATTTATTTGGAACTTGGAATTTATAATTTTAGATTTTATTACTTGCCAATATTTAGTATCAAACCCCGGATAAACAACTTCCGAATCTCTCTTATAATACTTTAAACAACGATTCCTAACCGTCTCTGATATCGAAATAATTTTATCCGGTCTTTGAGCTGACACAAAATCCCATTTTTTAATTTGATCTATATAATTACTAACCAGGTAACTAATCAACTTATTACTTAAATAGTCTTTTCCATAACTCCAAAGATATCTAGTCGGTGTTAATAAGTAACAAATGTGTCTTGTTCCCGGTTTAGTAATAATTGATTTCCCAAATGAAGAAGTAACGGAAATAACCAAATCGTAATTGGAAAAATCAAAAGATTCAAAAGCAAAAGGATAAAAAGGGAAAGATAAAATTCTGTTTTTTTTAATAATATTTGGAAACTTTTGCAAAAAAGAGGTTTTAATCTTTAAATCTTTCGCCCATGGGGCAGTCTCTTGATCAAAATATGAAGTATAAAAAATTGCTTCCGGAAACATTTCATGAAGCGTCAAAAGCACTCTCTCTACTCCACCCCACTTATCAATCCAGTCATAGACTATGGCGATTTTTTTTTGACTTGACATGGTTTTTATTTTGCTATAATAAAGGTATGGGGAGTCTAGTTTTCTAGACACCCCCATTTTTTTTGGTTAATTTTAATGGCCAAACACTGAAATAAATAGGAGAGTGACAAGTCAAAGATTGAGCGAGGGGAAATTTATCTTTTTTGTATTTTGAAATGTCTAACTTATTAATTAAATAATCTACAAATTCTTTTTTTGCCTTAGCTCTGTTAGAATTTTTCATCAAACCTTTTTTTGCTCGCCATTCAAATAAAACCGAACCTAGTAATAAATCGCAAATTTGAAGTAATATAAAAGTCTCTGAATGCGCTCTTAAAGTATTAAAAACATTGGGCAAAGAATTAATTTCTTTTTCAAATATGTCATTAGAATTATTTGGCTTATTCATATAATCAGCAATAACGCAAAGTCTATCGTCTTTATTACAATTATGTCCACAGAGTAATTTCGTGTATTTTATATAGGCATGCCAGTAGTTCCTATAAATAGTCGGATTGAATAAAGGATCAGTTTTGTCTATTACTAAAGCAGAAAAATATAAAGGAAATTTTAAAGCAGTATCAATAATACTTTTGTATTTTTCTAAATTTGTAAAATTAATATTTGTGAACTTATATTCAGAATGACGAGTTGAAATAAATAAAAGATTTAATTCTTCTGTGTTTAAAATTTTTGGATTTTCTTTTAGATCTTTAAGAAGATTCCGTCTTTTTTCCTTTTGAATAGAGAAATAATCATAATGTTTTTTTATTAACTCATCATTAACAATGCTTGTATCTAATATTCTTAAAAAACCGACGGCAAAAAAAGGTTGAGTGTTTTTTGATTCATCAAGCACGCCGCTTTCATCAATAAAAGAAAAGTAATTATTACTCATAAAACTAAACTAGTGTTTTTTCAACTTCTGGATAAAATTTATCTATTCTTTCTAACCTAATCATAACCTCTATTATAACAATCTCTTTTAGATTAGCACTGTTTTGATATACTTTCTTCATGAGCATATCATACAAAGAAGTCAAAACAATTAACGATTTTATAGATGTAATAAGAATCAGAACAGATATTTTCATAATAGAACAAAAATGTCCACCCGGTTGGGAACCTGATGAATTAGACAAAAAATCAATACATTTCATAGCAATTTTAGATCATGAGATTGTAGCGACTGCAAGATTACGGGAAGAACCAAAAAATACGGCAAAAATAGAACGTATGGCTGTAAGAAAAGAACATCGAGGAAAAGGAATAGGTTTAGGTCTTACAAAATACGTCTTAAATCAGGCACTAAAAAAAGGATTTAAAAAAATATTTATCCAAGCTCAATTGCATGCGCAAAAAATGTATGAAAAAGCTGGTTTTAAAATAACTTCAAAACCTTATGATCTCTGGAATTTAGGTATTCCTCATGTTGATATGGAATATGTTTCTAAATAGAAGTATCTTTCCTTGATAATAGCCACAAAGAAATTGCAACAATTAAAACAATTAATTTCCATATAATGCTTCTTTGTATATTTTAACAGTTTCATCAGTCATCTTTTCAAATGAATACTGTTTGATAATATTTTTGTAATTAAACTTAAGTTTTTTTTCTAGGAATTTTTTTATTTTGCTACTAATATCATTGACATCGCTTGGGTTAAAAGACAAATAATTATTTCCTAATAGTTCTTTAAAAACGTTAATATTGGACGCAATGATTGGACAGTTAAAATAGGCCGCCTCAATTAAAGGCAATCCAAAACCCTCTGATAGTGACGGGTGGATTAAGGCCTGAGCATTTTTATAAAAAAATACTAAATCTGAAATTGAAGGGTCATTAAAAAATAATATTCTTTTTTCTTGTTTCAATCTATTGATTAATTGAAACAAACGTTCTTTAAAATAATCGTTTGGACCCAAAAGAATTAGTTTATTAGAAATTTCTACTTTGGAGAAAGCATAAATTAGTTTTTCAACATTTTTATGAGGATAAAAATTTCCAACATAGATAAAAAAATTCCTGAACTTTTTATCCAAATTTTTATTTTCTAATGTTTTAATAATTTTGTAACTAATACCCTCATAAATAGGTAAAATTTTCTTTGAGATTTTTTCTCTATATATATCAATTAGTTGTTTTTTTACAGTATATGTAGGGGTGATAATTTTTATTGCCCTCTCAATTTGACAACGAAGAATAATTCGAAAAAATAAATGTTTGACATTATAAATCAATTGATTCTTTGTGGAAGCTTTACCTGTTTTGAACAATAAAGGAGTAATGTCGTGAATTGTGGCAATGAATTTTCTTGAATAAAAAATCGGGTAGCTAAAATAGGTAAAATGCATCAAGTCAAGATTATCTTGGTTCAGTTGTCTCAAAAAACCCGATTGCTCTGATAAACTATGCCAAGGATAATCCGCTACTTTTTTAATCAAATTTTTGCTATTAAATTTAACTTTAGAAAAATCTTCTTTTCTTAAATAAATGTAAAAAGACTCTTTTTTCGGATTATTTTTGTCAAGATAGAACAGGAAGTTTTGCAAATAAGTACCTATACCTGTTTGCGAATAAAGCCTGGCATCAATCCCAATTTTTTTCATTTGGCAAAGTTTTTTTTAATATCAATGATTAAATAAACTAATTGGTTGATTAACCAATTATGATCTTTAGCGTAATGTTTTTGATAAAAAATTTTCATCGAATCATAGAAATAAAAACTGGTTTTTTCCCTAATCTTTATGTCTTTTTTCTTTAAACCTGAAGCAGATTTCAAATGAAGAACCGTCCATAAGGGATAATAAATAATTTTATACCCTAATTCCTTTATCTGAAAAGCCATTTCTATATCTTCTCCATAGGCAAAATAATCTTTATCAAAACCGCCAAATTTATCAACTATTTCCCGTTTTATAAACAAAAAAGCGCCAGTGAAAACGTCGATTTCATGAATTTCGTTTAAATTTAAATTAACAAGATGATATCCGCCAAATAATTTATTTAACATCGGTATATTTTTAAAAATTTTCTCTAGTCCTGAAAAATAAGCAAAAGATCTCCAAAGAGTAGGAAATCCTCGATGTGAAGCTGGATCAATCTCCCCAGTTGGTAGAACTACTTTGACTGTTAGGGCGCCAATATCTTTTTGTATTTCCAATAACTCTATTAAATCACGGAAATCAATATCAGCCACAATAACATCTGAATTAAGATATAAAATATATTTACCTTTACTTTTTTCTAAGCCAAAATTGTTTCCTTTACTAAAACCAAGATTCTTTTTACTCAAAAAAACATGAAGATTCTTCCATCCTTTTTCTAAATCTAAAAGTAACCTTAAACTACCGTCTTGAGAATTATTGTCAATAACGATGACTTCATAATCTAGCGGGTAGCCAATAAAGTTTTTTTTTAAAGAAAGAAGGCACTTTTTTGTTATTTCTTTAGTATTAAAAGAGACAATGATAATTGAAAGAGGGATCATAAAGATTTATTGTTAATTATCGTTTAGGCGATTGCTTCATTCGTCTAGCCTTTCCTCCGGTCCCTACTTTTCTTGTTTCTTTCTTCCTTGGATCTCTTGTTAACAAGCCATTAGCTTTAAGGAGCGGTCGATAGGTTTCATTGTCAACAATTAATAATGCTCTCGCTATCCCGTGAACCATTGCATCTAATTGACCGGTTGTTCCTCCACCTGATATGAGTATCGAAACCGCAAATCTATCTTGATTTTTAGTTAATGTTAAAGGAAGAGATAAAAAGTTTTTTTCATAAGATTTCAAGGCACTTTTTTCTAAAGATTTTCCATTAATATAAATTTCTCCAGCTTTTATATTCAGTTTATTAACCAAGACTTCCCCTTTTTTTTTGGGAAGATAAAGTCTGACACGCGCCACTGATTGTTTTCTCCGGCCCACTGCCTCATAATAATTAATGTCTTTTGTTTTTTTAGCCATGATTTTTATTGTAAGGAACAAAAATTTTTGTTCCTTACTTGATAATGTTTATAACGATTATTTAACAAACTTGTTTGCGAATGTGTGTTCCGCATTTGGAAATACGTGAACTCGATTTAATCTATCGCTGCGAAATTTATTTTTTTGTAACATTCCCGATACCGCTCTTTTAATGATTTCTCGTGAATCTTTTTTTAATAGATCGGCAAAATTAATCTTTCTTAATCCACCCGGATAACCGGAATAATTAGTGTATTCTTTTGACAGGACTTTTTTTCCGGTCACTCTAACTTTAGAAGCATTAATAACAACTACATGATCACCAATATCAAGATTTGGGACATAATCTGTTTTATTTTTCCCTTGGACAAGCTTAACAATTTGAGGAGCTATTCGTCCTAAAACTTTGCCGGACACATCAATCAAATGCCAATTTCTATTAATTTGTTTTTCTTTAGTAGGTTTTGTTGAATGTGTTAATCTATTCATAATTTTTTTTGTTTTATAATCGGATATACCCACTCAATCTTACCTATTTCTGCACCGTCTGAATTTCTTTTTCCCAATTTAATAATTCTTATATAACCGCCATTTATCTTGGCAATAACCGGACTAATGTCCTTATAAGCAATGGCAATTACTTCATTACTATTCAATTTTTGTTTTAAATAGTTTAGATTCGCTTCCGATTTTACCTTCATCTTTTCAATTAATTTTTCTATTATCGGCTTCATCGCTTTTGCCTTAGCTAAAATGGTTGTTAGTTTACCTTTTAAAAAGAAGTTAACGGCTAATTTTCTGACCATTGCACGATTTGCATCGTAACCATCACTAAATTTTATTTTTTTAACTCTATGCCTCATATTTGTACGGGCATTGTGTACAATGCCCCTCCATAAATTAATTCAACTCGATTTCCATTTTTTTTAATTCTTCTTCTATTAACTCAATTGACTTTTTTCCAACCCCTTTCATTCCGGTTAATTTATCTTTTCCTGTTTTCACTAAATCTGCTACCGTTTCAATTTTTTCTCTAAGTAGAGCATTAATCACTCTTGAAGGCAGATTTAATTCATCGATAATAATTTCAAATAATTTTTTGTCAATTGCCTCTTTTTTTTCGTCGGCTGCACTCGTTTGCTTTTTTAATTCTGGCGCATCTTTTCCGGAAAGAAGATAACTAAAGTATTCTGATAATAGTTGAGTCGCTTCTTTAATTGCTTCTGTTGGTTTGATGCTCCCATCAGTTTCGACTTCTATAATTAATCTGTCGAAGTTGCCTTTTCTCCCCACTCTAGCTTCTTCAACCTTAATATTAACTTTCTTTATCGGTGAAAAAAAAGCGTCAACTGGAATATATCCGGTCTTTTTTTCCTCTCGATCTTCAACAGTCGAATAACCAACTCCAACTTCTACAATCGCTTCAAAAGAAAGCTTAGCTTTATCATCGGTCATTTCGGCAATATATAAATCTTCATTAACCGGTTTTACTTCTCCTTCAATATCTTTAGCTAATATTTTCTTGGCTCCTTTTCCTTCAAAACTGACTTTATAAGGTCCACCTTCTTTAACATCAAATTTAAGTTGTTTTAAATTTAACATAATCTCTAAAACCGATTCTTTTACTCCCGCCATTACCGAGAAAAGATGAGGGGAATCATTGAATTTAATATTAGTAACGGCCACTCCTTTTAATGAAGAAAGAAGCGTTCTTCTTAAAGCATGACCCATACTTTGACCAAAACCTTGTGGCAAAGGTTCAATAACAAACTTACTGTAATTACCCTCTTCTGTTTTTTGGGTGAAAAAAATTGGACTTAGCATATTTTTTTATAAAATTTATAATTTTTACCCGTTATATTATCTGGAATAATATTCAATGATTAATCTCAGATTTATCAATTTTTCAATTACCTCCTGAGTTGGCTCCATAATCAATTTTCCAACAATCACTTTTTTCTCCAACCAAATTGGCAAAATAATGTCTTTATTATTTAAACTATTTTCGATATATGGAATCTTAGTCGTTTTATCATCAATAAAACCAACTTCCTCACTAACTCTTACCTGATAAGAGGGAATCGAAACTTTTTTTTTGTTGATAACGATATGTCCATGATTGACTAATTGACGGGCTGCGGCTCGTGTTGGAGCAAAACCCAGATGAAAAATAATATTATCCAATCTTCTTTCCAGATATTGAGATAAATATAAAGCCGTATTACCTTTTTTTAAACTGGCTTTCTTAAAATATGTTTTTAATTGTTTTTCAGTAATTCCAAACATGAACCTTAATTTCTGTTTTTCTCGCAGTTGCGTACCTCTTTCCGAAACTTTTTTCCTTTTTCGCAGTCCATGTTGACCGGGAGGAACATTAAGTTTTTTTAGTAATCGGGCATGAGATTTAGAACCAACGGTTTTTAACTCTAAATCCACTCCTTCGCGCCGAGAAATTCTATTTTTTGGACCTAAATAACGCATTTATATAATTTTTATAATATTTATAATGATTATAACCGTTATACTCTTCTTATCTTTGGCGGTCTCACCCCATTGTGAGGAACCGGTGTAATATCAATAATTCGATTAATGTCAACTTTTGATGCTTTAACCGCTCTTAAAGATGCCTCTCGTCCCGGACCAATTCCTTTGATAAAAACATCGGCGGTTTGAAATCCAAATTTTTCACCGGCTTTTTTTAAAGCAGTCTCAGTTGTTACGGTTGCCGCATAAGGAGTTGATTTTCTGGTTCCGGAAAATCCATGCATTCCACAGGACCCGATTACAATCGGGTTACTTTTTTCATCGGTAATTGTCACTATAGTATTGTTAAAAGTCGAGGTAATATAAATTTTACCTTTAATAACATTTTTATTAGTTTGTTTTTTTATCATAGTTTTGTTTTCTCTTTTACCGCTTCAGCCGTTTTATTTTGTTCTAATTTAGCCCACATCTCTTTCTTTAGGGCTCCAACAGTTTTTCTCTTTCCTCGTTTGGTTCGGGCATTGGCTTTAGTTCTCTGACCATGGACAGGTAAACCTCTAATATGCCTAATCCCCCGGTAACTGCCAATTTCTCTTAATCTTTTAATGTTTTCATTAATCGCTTCTCGCAAATAACCCTCAACCTTATAATTTTTTTCAATTACTTCAATAACCTTTTTGAACTCTTCCTCAGTCACTTCTTTGACTTTTTTATTAGCTTCTATTCCCGTTTGAGATAAAATAGTTTTCACGTTGCTCCAACCAATACCATATAAAATCGTCAAAGCATAGTCAATTCTTTTTTCATCTGGTAAAGTCACTCCTAATATTCGTGCCATATTAATTATTATCCTTGTTTTTGTTTATGTTTAACATTGGAACAAACAACGTAAAGATTACCTTTTCTTTTAACTATTTTACATTTAGGACAAATTTTTTTTATTGATGATTGAATTTTCATAGTTATTTACGATAAACAATCCTCCCTCGATTCAGATCATAATGGGTTAATTCCAATTTGACCTTATCACCGGGAAGAATCTTGATATAGTTTTTTCTCATTTTCCCTGACAGATAACACAAAATCACTTTTTCCGAATTCAAAAGCTTGACTTTAAATAAGGTATTGGGAAGATTTTCAACTACCTCTCCCTCGACCGTAATCACATCATCCTTCATAAAGTCTATATTTTAACATAAAATTATTTTATATTCATGTCAAAATTATTGGACCCTGATCGGTAACCGCTATCGTATGTTCAAAGCAGGCGGACAGGCTCCGATCTTTAGTAATAATTGACCAGTTGTCTTCTTCGTAAATCATTCTGTCAGTTCCCATTGCATAAATAATTTCAATCGCTATTACTAAACCTTTTTCTATTAATAATGATTTGTTAATCGGCTGATCAACAAAACCAAAGACATAAGGATCTTCATGCAATTTCTTTCCAATTCCATGGCCGGTTAACTTTTTTATGACAAAATACCCGTTACCGGTGATTTCTTTTTCTATTACAGAGGAAATTTGACTAAGTCTATTGCCTATTTTCGCTTCTTTAATCGCTTGATAAAGAGTTTTCTCGCCTATTTTTAAAAATTTATTAATCTTTGCGTCTTTATTTTCTCCGACCACTTTGGTAATCGCATAATCAGTATGTAAACCCTGATATAACATTCCTATATCCAACGTCAAAACATCCCCTTCTTTTAAAATACGATTACTTGGTTTGGTATGAACTATCTGTTCATTGATTGGTGAACAAATCGTCCATAAATAACCAGAAACAGTTTTGAAAGATGACTTCCCTCCCTGTTTTTTTATCAACTCTTCAGCTCTGCTATCAATTTCCTTAGTAGTAATATCTTCTTTAATGAAAGGTAGTAATTCTTTAACAACTGCTTTTAATTTTTTTCCACCTTCCGTCATGACCTTGATTTCTTGATCGGATTTCAAATTCACCATTTATGAATAATAAATTGTTCGATATGTTAACTCTAATTTGTCATAAAAATCTTTTAAAGAATAGTTATTCTTAATCAAGTAGTCAGCAAAAGCAATTGTTGGCCCCATATTAATCCCCACTATTTCATTAATATCTCTTTCTTCGCCATAAAGTTCAGATCGGTTATTTCTTTTTGAAATTCTTTTATAACGAATGTCCTTATCGGTAAAAAGACAAACGATTGCTAATTTAACTTTTGGAAATTCTTTTTTTAAGTATAAATATTCTTCCCAAGAACGCATTCCTTCAATAATAATTATTGAATTATTTTTTAAAGCTTGCATAATTTTTTCAATATTCAAAATTGCCAACGCTTCTTTTCCGTATTTTTTTCTTATTTCTTCTCTAACTTTTTTATGCGTTTTTTCATTATGGGACAAATTTTTTTGATTGATGTAATCGTTAACAATTTTTCCAAAAGAAATAGTTGGTAAGTTTTTTTTCTGAAAAAAATCAGCCGCATCTGTCTTACCGGTTCCCGGTAGACCAACAATGGCGATAATGGTCTTTTGTTTTCTTTTCCAACTAGTCACTTGATTTTTTATAAGTTGCTTACCTAAACCTTTAAGGATTTCTTCATTGACTTCTTCTATTTTCATTGTTCCATCAATATCAATTAATTTATTATCTTTTTTATAATAGTTAATCACCGGTTCAGTAAATTTATAAAATAAAGTGATTCTTTTATTCAAAGCAGGCAATGTTTCATCACTTCTTGTATTATCATTCCGGTAAAACAATCTCCAGATAGCTTCTTTTTGAGAAATATCAAGATAGATCACTTTGTCAACATTGTTTTTAAATTTTTTTACCTGCTCTAGTGTTCTTGGAAATCCGTCTAAGATGTAACCTTTTTTATATTCTGGACGAGATAAGTAAGAATTAACGATTTCAATGGTTTTTTCATCTGGCACTAGAAGGCCGGTGTGAAGGATTTCTTTAATATATCTCCCCAATTGTGTCTTTTCTTTGGCAATTTCTCTAAAAATATGGCCGGTTGATAAGTAAGGAATCTTTAATTGTTTGGATAATAAATTACCCTGAGTTGATTTACCTGACCCCTGAATTCCGATTAAAACTAACTTCATATAATTTTTATAATCGTTATAAATTTTATAACGATTATCAGTCCAGTTTTTTCGTCTCTTTATGGACCGTATGTTTTCGACATTTTTGACAAAACTTATTTAATTTCAGACTACTGGTCGTGTTAACTTTATTTTTTTCAACCACATAATTAACAGCATGACATACTTCACAAACTAAACCAACATCAATTCTTGAACCTTTTTTAGCCATAAGAAAATATAAAATTTATAAAAATTATAATCATTATAATTCTTATTTCACAAAGCGGTCATAGTTTCTCATCATCAATTGAGATTCGACTTGCTTGAAAGTTTCCAAAATAACGGAAACAACGATTAAAATACCTGTACCGCCAATCACTAGATTAGTTAGTCCGGTGATTTTTGAAAATAAAACTGGCATTACGGCAACCATACCTAAAAAAACAGCTCCAGCGGTCGTAATTCGATAAAGGATTTTCTCTAAATATTCTTTGGTGGCAATACCGGGACGAATTCCGGGAATAAATCCGCCTTGCTTCTGAATCTCTTCGGAAATTTTTTTCGGATTAAAAACAATGATCGTATAAAAATAAGTAAAACCTATCACAAGAAAAAAGTAGAAAAAATTATAGAAAAAACCGGTTGGAGAAAAAACCGTCGAAAGAAAATTACCAATACCTGCCAAAGCTGGATTTTTTACATATCTTAAAAAATTACCAATTAATTGAGGAAAGAGAACAAAAGAAACGGCAAATATAATCGGAATGACACCAGCTTGATTAAGTTTTAAAGGAAGAAAATTTGTTGCTCCTTGATACATACGATTTCCCTTAATTCTTTTGGCATATAAAACCGGAATTCTTCTGGTTGCTTCATTAATAAAAACAATTGAAGCAATAACAAACAAAGAAAGAGTTAGAAAAATAATCACATTGAAAATAATTTCTTGATTAAATACGGCGGCGGTTTGACCTAACAATACTGGTAATCCTCCAACAATACCAACAAATATTAAAAGTGAGATGCCATTACCCAGACCAAATTCGGATATTAACTCACCAAACCAAACTAAAATAAATGTTCCAGCGACCATAGTTAAGATAAAGGAAAAGAATTCTAAGGGGGTCAATACTCCAATTACTTTTTGATTTTTAAGAAGCATAAAAATTCCAATCGCCTGAACTATAGTCAAAGGTACTGTTAACATCCGGGTGTATTGGTTGATTTTTGCCCGTCCATATTCACCTTCTTTTGATAAGTTCTCCAAATAAGGAATCATCATTGTCAACATTTGTAAAACGATTGAAGCATTGATATAAGGATTAAGACCTAAGGCCATAACGGAAAAATTTATCAAAGTGCCTCCGGAAAACATATTTAGTAAAGAAAGAAACTGATTTTCAGAAAATAGAGCTCGTAATTTTACTAAATTAATTGCCGACACCGGCAAAAAAGCAAAGATTCTAAAGGCCAAAAAAATAAATAGAGTAAATAAAAGCTTTCTTTTTAATTCAGGATCTTTGAGAAGAATATTGATTTTTTCAATTATTTTTTTAACCATTTTTATGATTCGATCTGACCGCCTAGTTTTTCGACAGCTTCTTTAACTTTTTTAGAAACAGGCAGTTTAATAACTAGCTTTTTCTTTAACTGACCATTAGCTAAGATTTTTATCGGTAAGTTTTCTTTTCCATTGGTTATAATCTTTTTTTTAATTAAAGTCACTCTATCAACCACCGTATTATCAGATAATATATTTAGCTTTTCCAAATCAATAACAAAAGATTTCTTATTTTTAGAATTATTTTTTCCTTTTCCGCGAAGAAGGGGAAATTTTTTGACGATTCTTCCTTGCCCACCTTCAAAATGAAGAGGAATACTTTCCCGAGCTTTTTGATGCCTGGTTGTTCCCCGGCCTGATTTAGATCCTTTCCCACTACCTAAGCCCCGACCAAGTCGTTTTTTCTTTTCAATATTTATTTTTGGTAAATTAGATAAAAAGTTACTCATATAATAATTAAAATTTTGTACGCAACAAGCTTAAAGCTTTCATAATTGCATAAGTATTAACAATTTGATTTCTAGAACCAATGATTTTCCCAGAGGCATTTTCTACCCCGGCTAGATCCAAAATCACACGAGCAACACTCCCAACTTTGAGTCCTGTTCCTTCTGGTGCCGGTTTTAATAATATTCTAGCCGCTTTAAACTTAACTCTCACTTCGTGAGGAATAGTTTTATTTCTAATTGGAACATTAATCAGGTGTTTTTTTGCGTAACTAATTGCTTTTTGAATCGCCGGTGGCACTTCTAGTGACCGACCCAAACCAATACCGACTTTACCTTTTCGGTCCCCTACAACAACTAGTGCAGAAAAAGTTACATAATTACCACCGGTCGTCTTTTTAGAAACCCTTTTTATCTTGACGACTTTTTCTTGGTATTGTTTATCTTCTTGTCTATATTGATTCATATTTTTAACCCCCCTTCTCTTAGACCTTCCGCTAGTGCTTTGACTCTTCCATTATAAGCATAGCCGCCTCGGTCAAATACTCCGGCCTTTATTTTATTTTTAATCAGTTTTTTTGCCAGCCTCACACCAATTTTTTTTGAATCGTCGCTTTTTTTGCCCTTTTTATAATCAACTTCTTTTTCCAAATCAAAGTTAGAAAAAAAAGATAAGGTTTTTCTTGTTCCATCGTCAATTGCCTGAGCATAAACATAACGATTAGAACGAAAAACCGATATTCTTGGTCTTTCCTTTGTTCCTTTGATATTAGAACTTATTCTTCTCTTTCTTCTTAATTTTCGATCAAAATTTATGTTAGTCATATGATTTCTTAAACTGCTGTACTAGCTGCTTTAGCTTTTTTACCCGGTTTAATTCTTAATTTTTCCCCTAAATATCTAATCCCTTTTCCTTTATAAACATCAGGCTTTCTAATCATCTTTATTTGGTAAGCTATTTGGCCAACTAATTGTTTGTCGTGCCCTGCAACAGTTACTTTATTATTTCCTTCGACCTGATATTTTATTCCTGGTTGTTTCTTAAAAATTATTTGATGAGAATAACCGACCTTAAATACCAAATCTTCACCTTGTAACTTGACTGTAAAACCGGTTCCAACTACCTCTAATTTTTTCTCCCAACTTTTTTCTACTCCTAAAACCGCATTACTGATTAACTGTCGATATAAACCATGGATTGATCTAATTTTTTTTTCATTATTTTTTCTTTTAAAAATTAAACTGTTTTCTTCCCTAATTAAAGTCAACTCTTTTGGAACAACAAAAGACATCTCACCTTGAGGACCTTTAATGGTGACATTGTCATCCTCAATTTTGAGACTGACTGCCGGTGATAAAATGACTGGTTTTTCGCCGATTTTAGACATAAAATTACCAAAAACTAAATAATAATTCTCCTCCTAATTTCGCTTTTTTTGCTTCTCGATCAGTCATAATTCCTTTGGAAGTGGAAAGAATTGAGTAACCAAATCCACTCAAAACCGGTTTTAAATTCTTATAAGAAATATAGAGCCTCATCCCTGGTTTTGAATAAATTTTCACATCGCTAATGGCAGGCCTATCCTCTTCATAAGCTAAATCAATCGTCATGCTTTTTTTAATTTCTCCTTTGACTTCATAACCTTTAATAAATTTTAAACTAACCAATTTATTCAAAACAGCTACTTTATACTTCGAACAAGGTGACTCAATAGTCTCTTTTTTTGCCATATAACCATTTTTAATTCTGATAATTAAATCAATAATTGAATTTTCCATATATTTTATGTTGCCTCGACAACTTTCTTAGTAACTTTACCATGACTTCTAAAAGTTCGGGTTAGTGAAAATTCGCCCAAACGATGACCTACCATGGCTTCGGTTACAGAAACTTCTATAAACTTTCTCCCATTATGAACTCCAAACTTATGACCAACAAAATCTGGAGGGATCTGACAAGCGCGCGACCAAGTTTTGATGGCGGTATTATCATTGGTTTCTTTTTGTTTTAAGACTTTTTTTAATAATCTTTCATCAATATATGGTCCTTTTTTTCTTGATCTTGACATATAATTTTTATAATTGTTATAAAGAGATTTTCCGCACACCGGGAATATCCCCCTGTAATGCTTTTTCTCTAAAACAAATCCTGCATAATCCAAATCTTCGCATATATCCTCTCGACCTTCCACAAATTGAACAACGATTGTGAAATCTTACTTTAAATTTTTGTTTTTTTAAAAACTTAACTACATCTGACGTTTTAGCCATAATTATTTCTTGAACGGAATTCCTAACAACTCAAATAACTTTTTCCCCTTTTCTTTGCTTTTGGCGTTAGTGACTATGGTTACTTGCAAACCTCTTATTTTATCAATTTTGTCAAAATCTATCTCGGGAAAAATTATTTGTTCTGGAAAGCCAATATTAAGATTGCCATTCCGATCAATATTACTGTCTGAAACACCGCGAAAATCTTTTAGTCGAGGAATCACTATTCTAATTAATTTTTCCAAAAAATGATACATTCTTTTTCCTCGTAAAGTCACCTTGACTCCAATTGCCAATCCCTTCCTAATCTTAAAAGCGGAAACCGAAATTCTTGCCTTGGTAATCATGGATTTTTGTCCAGTAATCGTCATCAACTGTTCTTGAATTTTTTCAATAACATTTTTATTTGTCACAGCTTCACCTGCTCCAACATTAATGGCAATTTTAATTACTTTAGGCACGGCCATAACGTTCTTAAGGTTTAAGTCGCTTTTAAGCTTTTCTACCACTTCCTGATTGTAATAATCTTTGAAACTCATATAATCGTTATAATTATTATAATTTTTATACCTTGCTGTCACATTTTTTACAAACTCTATATTTTTTATTTTTTTCAATTTTAAAACCAATTCTTGTTATTTTTCTACATTTTGGACAAATAAAAGCCAATTTTGAAACATTAACCGCTCTTGGTATATCAACAATTCCGCCCTGAGGCATTTTCTCATTTTTTTTGACATGTTTTTTATAAAGACTCATTCCCGTAACTAAAGCTTTATTGGCATTTTTATAGACTTTTTCCACCACACCATCCTTACCTTTATCTTTTCCGACTGTCATTTTTACTTTATCTCCTTTTTTGATTTTCATATTAATATATCTCCTCTGCCAAACTAGCTATTTTGGCAAAACCATTTTCTTTGACTTCTTTTCCTATCGGTCCAAAAATTCGTGTCCCTTTAGGATCTTTTACTTCTTTACTGGCCAATATTACACAAGCATTCTCATCGAATCTAATATAACTACCGTCCTTTCTTCTTACTTCTTTTCTTGTTCTGACAATAACCGCTGATAAGACTTCACCTTGTTTCACCAGAGAAAAAGGTAGAGCTTCTTTAACGGTGATATTTATGACTTCACCTAAATAAGCAAATTTTCTATTACCTTTTTTGGCCATACCAATCATGGAAACTTTTTTCGCTCCGGTGTTATCTGCGACATTTAGAATTGTCCTAAGTTGCAACATAAGCTATATAATCTTTATAATTTTTATAATCGTTATAACTGTTATAACTTCTTTATCACAATAAAATGTTTATCTTTTGATATAGGTTTTGTTTCCTCAATCTTCACTATATCTCCAACTTTTAAATCTAATTTTTCATTGTGCGCTTTATATTTTTTATGTCGAACAATGACCTTATGATAAACAGGATGTCTGAATTTTCTCTCAACTATGACCACGACGGTTTTTGTCATTTTTGTCGAGACCACTTTACCAGTTAAAATTTTTTTCATATAATTATTTTTTTAAACTTTCAACTTCATTTTTTTCTCCTAATACTGTTAATAAAACTGCTAATTGTTTTCTTTTTTTCATTAAAAGATTAGTATCCTTTGGTGGATTACTTTTAAAAGATAACCGTAACTTGGCTATTTCTTCTCTTGATAATTGGGTTTCTTTTATTAACTCTTTACTGGTCTTCTCCCGATATGTTTTAGTAATTTTTTTCATATTTCTCGACTAACAACTTTTGTTTTTACCGATAATTTCGAAGCAACGTTATTTAGAACTTTAATTGATTCTTCCTTTGATAACCCATTAATCTCAAATAATATTTTTCCCGGAGTTACACTGGCAACAAAATATGCGACGTCTCCTTTACCTGATCCCATTGTTACTTCTGGTGGTTTTTTCGTAAATGGTTTATCTGGGAATATTCTAATCCAGTATTTACCGCTTTTTCTTGTTCCTCGGGCAAAAATAACTCGAGCTGATTCAATTTCCCGGTCTTTTATCCAGGCACTTTTCATGGCTTTTAAACCAAAAGAGCCAAAATTAAGCTTCTCACCTTTAACGGCGATTTTCCTAAAACTACCTCTAAATTGTTTGCGATATTTCTGTCTTTTTGGTGATAACATATTTATTTACAAATCCATACTTTAACTCCCACATACCCTGATCTAGTTAAGGCCGGATATCGAGCAAAATCCACTTCTTCTCTAATCGTTGACGTGGGAATTGTTCCTAAAAAATATTTTTCTCTTCGTGAAATTTCAGCTCCGCCGACTCTCCCACCTAATTGTATCTTTACTCCTTTTGCACCAGCCTCCATCACTTTATTCATGGCATTATGAACAGTGGAACGATGAGGAAAATTCCTTACTAATTTTTCTGCTACTAGTTGGGATACATAATAAGCATTTAAAAACGGCTTCTTGACCGGTTCGATTTTAATATCAATCTTCAATTCTTTAATTTTTTCTCCTTTTTTCAGATTGTCAATAACAAATTGTTTTATTTCTTCCAACCCTTTTCCACCCCGACCAATAATCATACCTACCTTAACTGCATAGATAATCAAAGTAATTCTATTTATCGCTCTTTCAATATCAATTTGAGTTACTGAAGAAAAAGCCAGTTTATTCATTAAAGCTTTTCTTATCTTCAAATCCGATATTAATGAATCCTTGAATGATCTTTTATTAGAAAAAAACCAGCGGGAATTCCAATTGTAAACTATTCCAAGACGCAAACCTCTTGGATGAACCTTTTGTCCCATAATTTTTACTTTTTACTTTTATTTTTAATTTCAAGAACAATTTTAATGTGGCTCATTCTTCTATTGATCGGCTTTGCATTTCCACGAGAACCCGGACGAAAACGTTTTAATTTTTGACCCTGCTCAACGGAAAGAAGTTTAAAGTTTAACAGATTATCATCAACTTTCAACAACTGCCTCGCACTGCTGATGGCCGACTTGATCGCTTTGTACAGAATACCGGCCGCATCGGTCCTCTCGTAATAAAGAAAGTCAAGGCTGTTAGCCGGTTTTAATTTCTTTATGGCTGGCAAATAAAAACGGGCTTTCTTTGGTGAAACCGGTAAATTGATGAAATAGGCTTTTGATTCCATAATAATTATTTGCGTCTTTTAATTCTTAATCCCTTACTCCATTTATTTTTATTTCTCGTTCTTTTACCTCGAGCTGGTTTACCCCAAGGAGTTTTCGGATGCATACCTTCGCCTGATCTCCCTTCTCCACCGCCGTGAGGATGACTGCGCGGATTTTGAGCAGTCCCTCGAACCGTTGGTCTAATTCCCATCAGTCTCTTTCTTCCAGCGCTACCTATAATTTCATCTTTAAATTTTATATTGCCTAACTGTCCTACGGTTGCCCAACAATCTTTAAAAAAACGTTGTACCGTACCGGATGGTAATTTAAGATGAATAAATTTATCTTCTTTAGCGATGACTGATGCAGCCGTACCGGCACTTTTGATCATCTGACCACCCTTACCAACGTAAAGTTCCACATTATGAACTAAAGTTCCGATAGGAATATTTTTTAAAGGTAAAGAGTTGCCTATTTTTATTTCCGCTTTTTCACTAGCGATAATTTTATTACCTACTTTTAGATTATTTGGATAAAGTATATATCTTAATTCATTATCTTTATATTTAACTAAAGCAATCAAAGAATTTCTATTGGGGTCTCGTTCAATCCTGATTACTTCCGCTTCCATATCACGCTTATCTCTTTTAAAATCAATAATCCGATAAAATCTTTTTTGCCTTCCACCCTGGTGACGAACTGAAATTTGACCACTATTATCCCGGCCAGAATTTTTTTTCAAAATCTTTATTAATCTCTTTACTGGTTTGACTTTTTTTGATAATGTTCTTTTATCCATATTTATTTTTGTGGAAATAGATCAATTTTTCCTTCAATTAATTTAACAAAAGCAATTTTTTTATCAACCGTTTTTTTAATCCTCATTTTTTTTCCAGTCTTTTTTGCTTTCCCTTTTCTTATCATAATCTTTACTGCGCCTGTCTTAACTTTATATAGTTTTTCCAAGGCCTGTTTTATCTGAAATTTATTGGCTCTTTTATCAACTTCAAACATATAAACTTGATTTTGGACTAAATTAGTGGCTTTTTCTGTTAATATCGGTTTAATTAATATTTCATTTATTAACATGTTTCGGTTTGCTTTTAAAAACTTCTAAAGAGTTCTCAATAAAAATTATATTATTACTTTTTAATACTAAATAAGGATTCAAAGACCTGGCATCAATAAAAGATATTCCGGGAATATTTTTCATCGCTAAAATCAAATTATTTTTTTCCATCTTAAGCAAAACTATTAGATTATTTTTATCTAATAATAAAAGCTTCTCAAGAAAATTAACAAATATTTTTGTCTTTGGTTTAATCGTCAAAGCTTTGTCTTCTAGACCAAATATTTTTTTTTCTTTTAATTTTTCTGATAGGGCCGCAAACAAGGCGATTTTTTTTTCTTTTTTATTAAACTTTAAGTTATAATCTTTTTGTTTTGGACCATGAGCAACACCACCACCAACAAAAATTGGGGCTTTAATGGCACCATGCCTGGCTTTTCCGGTTCCTTTTTGTCGATATATTTTTCTGGTTGAACCAATTACTTCACCACGAGTTTTCACCGAAACATTGCCTTGTCTTTGATTAACCAAATAGATTCTTACCGCTAGGGCTAATAATTTTGGATTAGCGGAAACAGAAAAAATTTCTTTTGGTAGTTCGACAGTCTTTTCTTCTTTACCTTCAATATTATATATCACGAGTGATGGATTAGTTTTTTTAACAGTAGTTGTTTTTTTTATTATAACCATATTTATTATAGTACAGACGGGGCATGCCCCGTCTCTACGTTGAATTTAACCGCGTACCTCAATTAACCCACCTTTTGCTCCTGGAATTAAACCTTTTATTACTAAACCATTTTCTTTAACCTCAATTACTTTAATATTTTTTATTGTCACCCTATCTCCACCCATCCGACCAGCCATTCTTTTTCCTTTAAAAACTCTTCCTGGAGTGGTGGACATTCCAATTGATCCTGGAGCTCTTTCATCGTGAGAGGCTCCATGAGTGTGCGATCTTCCTTTAAAGCCGTGACGCTTAACTCCTCCTTGAAAACCCTTTCCTTTGGATATTCCTGACACAGTAATTAGGTCGCCGCTTTTAACAAAAATATTAGGGTTAATGATGTCTCCGGAAAAAATCTTTACTTCGCCAATTTGAATACCTTTTTTTTTGCCATCTTCAATTAATTTAACTTTGTCTTTATAATCTTCTAACCTGAACTCTCTTAAAAAATGAAGCGGGGTTTTTATCCCCGCCTTTTCTAATTCTTTTTGGACTGGTTTTTTAATATTTTTGGTTTGACCAAATCCAAGTTTGACTGAAAAATAACCCCGCTTGTCCGGGGTAATGACATCAATAAGATGACATAAAGAAGTATCAATAAAAGTCGTCGGAATTCTTTCTCCATTTTTATCAAACCGTTGAGTTTGAATTGATTTTTTTCCTAAAATAAAACTTGGCATAAAAAATAGCCCCAGATTGGGGCTAATATTCCAATCCGGAAAATATTAATCCTTAGCTCCCGAACAAAAGGATAAATGACATGTAATGAGAATTATATAATAATTATTTAAAATGTTCAAGGAGTATTTTTACCTTAATCGTTACATTTTTACTTCAACCTCAACACCAGCAGGAAGTTCTAGATGCATTAAAGAATCAATGGTCTGATTAGTAGGGTTAATAATATCAATCATTCTTTTATGAGTTTTTAAACCAAAATGCTCTCGAGCGTCTTTATCAATAAAAGAAGCTTTATTAACAACAAACATTTCATTTTTTGTTGGCAAGGGAACTGGACCTATCACATTAGCTCCTGTTCTGATTGTCGTATCGACAATTTTTTGACAGGTCTCATCGATTAATCGGTGATCATACGATTTAAGTCTAATCCTAATTCTTCCTTTCGGCATAGTATTAAAGTGCGAATCCAGTAATTACTTGATAATCTTGGTTACAACTCCTGCCCCGACTGTGTGTCCACCTTCTCGAATAGCAAATTTCAACCCTTCTTCCATGGCGACTGGGTAAATTAATTTACCCTTAATCTTAACATTGTCTCCCGGCATAACCATTTCCACACCGGCTGGTAATTCTACTTCACCAGTAATATCAGTGGTTTTTATATAAAACTGAGGTCGATAACCTTTGAAAAACGGTGTATGTCGACCGCCTTCATCTTTAGTTAGAATATAAATTTCCGCATCAAACTCGGTGTGCGGTTTAATTGATCCTGGTTTGGCAATTACCTGACCACGTATCACATCGTCTTTTTCTATTCCTCTGAGTAACAAACCAACATTATCACCGGCTCGAGCCTCATCTAATGTTTTTTTGAACATTTCAACTCCGGTAATAACGGTTTTTTTGGTTTCTTTAATACCAACAATCTCCATCTCTTCATTAACTTTGGCTACGCCCCTTTCGACTCGTCCCGTAACAACAGTTCCTCGACCGGAAATAGTAAAGACATCCTCAACCGGCATCAAAAATGGTTTATCAATTTGTCTAACCGGATCTGGAATATATTCATCAACCTGTTTCATTAATTCATTAATGGACTTAAGACCCTCTGGATCATCAGCTAAGGCTTTTATAGCGGAACCACGAATAACCGGAACTTTATCACCAGGAAATCCATATTTAGTCAGAAGCTCTCTTACTTCCATTTCTACCAAATCAAGAATTTCTTTATCCGCCACCATATCAACTTTATTTAAGAAAACAATAATGGCCGGAACGTTAACCTGTCGAGCAAGTAAAATATGCTCTCGAGTTTGAGGCATTGGACCATCTGGAGCCGAAACAACTAGGATAGCACCATCCATCTGTGCCGCACCGGTAATCATATTCTTGATATAATCGGCATGACCTGGAGCATCAATATGAGCGTAGTGCCTTTTATCTGTTTCGTATTCACTGTGATGAAGATTAATAGTAACTCCACGAGCTCTTTCTTCAGGTGCTTTATCAATATCTTCGTATTTTAAGAATTTTGCCTGGCCTTTTTTTGACAGGACATAATGAATTGCTGAAGTAAGAGTGGTCTTTCCATGATCAACATGACCAATCGTACCAATATTTAAATGAGGTTTATTCCTCTTAAAAACGCCGTCTGCCATATATTTATATAAAATAAATTAATAATAAAATTACAAAGCCTTACTTATTATAACTAAAAAATTTAAAAAAACAAGAAGGCTTTTTAAGCTTCAGAATTTATCTTAAGTGTTTATGCCCAAAAAGTCAAGGGCAAAACTGGGCAAAATTTAACTTTGTCTCACTGTTTCTTTTCCTGAAATTATATGGAAATGTAAATGTTTAGAATCTTGATATTCTCCTAAGTTGGTTAATATTCTTACAGCTCCCTTTTCTTTAACAATTTTACCACTAATTTGTTTAATTACTTCAATCAATTCAAGAAATATTTCATGATCTTTCTGTTTAAGAGTTAGAAAAGAATCGATATGTTTTTTAGAAATAACGACTATATGAGTTTTCCAACGAGGATTGGTATGATAAAAAGCGAGGATATTATCTGTTTTTTTTAATATAGTAATATTTATTTTTTTACTCAAAATTAAATCACAATAAATATCTCTACCTGTATACTTCATGTCAAAATTATATACTTAATTCCACTAATCACCAATATTATTTCTATCTGCTTCCCAATTCAATAAAAGGTAAACGATTGGAATTTTCTGTCTGTCATCCCCGTGAAGACGGGGATCCAGTCTATAATCACATTTTAAAATGTATATTTAGCTTGGATTCCCGCCTACGCGGGAATGACATTTAAATTAAACCATTAGTTTCAGTTGGTGACATTTTGTTACCACCTCAATTATCGCATTAAATTGTATTTCTATTATCTTATGAACGACCGCGATCAAGATAATATTTTCAAACCGTGACAATTTGTCACACTTTCACTTCCTTCAGCTTTGAGACGCTCTTTTAATTTTCGCCAATAAGCTCTTGGATCGATACTCTGCGAAAGAATCGCAACAATATCAACCACTGAAAAATACCATTTCTCCTGCCTCTCATCCCAATGTCTCCTGATTTTTTGACTTTTAAAAACAGCGATTTTCTCCATGAAATAATTATATAACATTTGCTATGATGTCTATCATGAGTGACTACGTTTTAAATAAAGAACAACTACAGGCGGTAAAATATAATAAAGGTCCCTTACTTATTATTGCTGGGGCGGGAACGGGAAAAACTTCTGTCATCGTCGAAAAAATCAAATATTTAGTAAAAAAGAAATTGGCTAAGCCCGAACAAATTCTTGCGCTAACGTTTACAGAAAAAGCGGCTGCCGAAATGGAGGAGAGAGTTGACAAAGCAATGCCCTATGGTTATTTCCAAATGAATATTTCGACCTTTCATGCTTTTGCCGATCGAATTTTAAAAGAAAATGGTTATCAAATTGGCCTATCTTTAAACTTTCGTTTAATGACTGAAGCGGAAACAATTATTTTTTTAAAACAAAATCTTTTTCTTTTTAATCTGAAATATTTTCGTCCTCTGGGCAACCCAAATAAATTCCTTGAGGCATTACTCCAACACTTTTCTCGTTTACGAGATGAGGATGTCTCTCCGAAAGAATACATTCGCTTCGCAAAAAAAGGGGGGGAATTAATCAAAAGAGAGAGATACTTCGAACTAGCTGAAGCCTATCAAACCTACCAGAAATTGAAAATCAAAGAGGGTTTAATGGATTTTGCCGATCTAGTTTATTATTCATTGCAACTGTTTCGCCAACGCCCTAACGTTTTAAGACAATATCAACAGCAGTATCCCTTTATTTTAGTTGATGAATTTCAAGATACCAATATTGCTCAATATCAATTAATTAAATTTCTTTGCCCGACTAAAAAAAATCCTCATCTAACTATCGTTGCTGATGATTCCCAAGCGATTTATAAATTCCGCGGTGCTTCAGTCTCTAATATTATTTCTTTCATGAAAGATTATAAAAAGGCCAAACAAATAACTTTGAAAAAAAATTATCGTTCCAATCAAACTATTCTTGATAATGCTTATCAACTGATTAAAAACAACGATCCCGATACTTTGGAAGCAGAACTGGGAATTTCAAAAGATTTAACTGCCAACAAACCTAATGATAAAAAAGCTCTTAATTTTTATCTGGCGGAAAAAATAGAAGAAGAGTCAGAGTTTGTTGTTAAAAAAATCTTAGAATTAAAAGATAAATATCGTTTTTCCGACTTTGCTATTTTAATTCGGGCTAATAATCATTCTGAACCTTTTGTCAAATCTCTGGCTCGTGCCGGTATTCCTTTTCAGTTTTTAGGACCGGGCACGCTTTACAAACAACCGGAAGTTAAAGATCTCATTGCTTATCTTAAGATTCTCTGCAACTTAGAAGATTCTCCTTCTCTTTTTCGTATCCTATATATGGATATATATAATGTCGATAAAAAAGATGTCTCTTTACTTCTCTCTTTTTCCAAAAAAATTAACCAACCACTTTTTCAAGCTATAGAAATTTATTTCTTAAATCGAAGTGAATTTGATATTTATAAGCCATACTTGCCACTTTTAAAATCAGAAACAAAACATAAGTTGTTAAAAATTTATCAAATGATTATTAAACATCTCTCTCTTTTAAAAACTAATACGGCTGGACAGATCCTTTACTATTTTTTAGAAGAATCTGGTTTGTTAATGACGTTAACAAATTATAAAACTGAGTCTCAAGAAAAAATCGCTATCAATATCTCTAATTTTTTTAATAAATTGAAAGTGTTTGAATCAGAACATGAGGATGCTTCGGTCTTCGCTGTTGTCGACTTTATTAATATGAGTTTGGAAATGGGTGAATCCCCGATCGTTTCCAAGACTGATATCTCATCATATAATGCAGTCAATATTTTGACAGTTCATTCGGCTAAGGGATTGGAATTCCCGGTTGTTTTTTTGGTTAATTTAACCGAAGAACGTTTTCCCACCCGCCATAAAAAAGAAACCATTAGTATCCCTCAAGAACTAATCAAAGAAATTTTACCAATCGGTGATTATCATATTGAAGAAGAACGCCGGCTTTTTTACGTTGGTTTAACCCGAGCCAAAGATAAAGTATTTTTGTCCGCCTCCAAGTTATACGGTGAAGGAAAAAGACAAAGAAAAATTTCCCGGTTTGTCATTGAAACTTTAGGCGAAGAATTAGTTAATAAACAGACTAACATCAAAAAAGAGGAAAAGTCCCAACTCTCAATCTTTGATTTTAAACCGTCCAAGCGACCTAGCTTGGACGTCCTGAGCGAACACAGTGAGTCGAAGGACTTTAACAAAAACTTCTCTTTCTCCCAACTTAATAGTTTTAAAACCTGTCCATTACAATATAAATATCAATATATTCTTAAAATCCCAACGACACCATCGGCAGCCGAATCTTTTGGCATCACCATTCATCAAACTCTGCAAAAGTTCTACGTTGAGTTTCTGAAAAACAAAAAAATAAATCAAAAAGATCTTCTCGCTATTTATGAAAAAACTTGGATTCCGATTGGCTATGTTTCTCTAACTCATCAAACTCGGATGATAGAAGAGGGTAAAAAAATGTTAATTAATTTTTATAAAAAATTTCATTCTTCTGGTTTAAAAATAATCGCTTTGGAAAAGTTATTTAAAATAAAAATCGCTAATGATATCTTCCTCACCGGAAAGATTGACCGAATTGATAGCTTAAACAAAAATGAAATAGAAATAGTTGATTATAAGACCGGAAAAAAACCAAATGAGCGTGAGCTTTCCAAAAGTCTTCAATTGACGATTTATGCACTGGCTGCCAACGATAAAAATTTGTTTAACAAAAAATTAGGAGATATTAATCTGACTTTTTATTATCTTCAGACGCCGGAAAAAATTATTCTCAAAAAAAATGAAGGGGATTTAATTAAGACAAAGGATGAAATAATGAATATGGTTGAGAAAATTAGAAAAAATGATTTCCTCGCTAACCCTGGCAAACATTGCAACTTCTGCTCCTTCAAAATCATCTGCGAAGCCTGGCAATAATTAATTATTGTATAATATACCCTAATGTCCAATCGATTCATTAAGACAAGATTTTTTCAAAAACTTTTGGAAATTATTGTTCCGATTAGTTCTTGGTTTCTGATTACTCTACCCTTATGGCTCTCCCCTTTTCACCCGGCTATTGTTGCTTACTTTATCATTGCTTTTGACCTTTATTTTTTTTCCAAGTGTTTATCAACCGCCTACTCTTCGGTTGTTTCTTATAACGAAATTCTTTTTCGTAGTCAGATAAGATACTATAAAAAACTAAAGAATCTTAAAAATTTTAATGTTTTAAAACATTTTATTATTATCCCAAACCATAAGGAACCGATCTATAAACTTGATGAGACTATTAAGACGTTAACTGATAATGACTATCCGGATAAAGATAGCGTTTACCTTGTTCTAGCCTTTGAGAAACGCGAACTTGAATCTACTCAAAAAAACCAAATAATTATTGATCAATATCAAAAATATTTCAAAAAAATTATCTCTTGTTATCATCCGTTAAAAAAAAATGAAGAACCGGGTAAAGCCAGTAATCAAACTTATGCAGCAAAAATTGTTGATGATTATGTAATAAAAAACGATATTGACAGAAAAAATACTCTTATTACTATCTGTGACGCCGATAGCCAACTACCAAAAAATTATTTTTCTTATCTAAGCTTTGAATATCTTAAAGATAAAGATAGACTTTTCCATTTTTATTGGGCCCCGGTGCTTCTTTATAATAATTTTTATCAGCTACCTTTTTTTGTTAGAATGCAGGCTACTCTTTCTTCAATTATTAGACTGGCTTTTTTATCTCAAAAAGAAAATTTAATTCAAGTATCCACTTATTCAACAAATCTCTGGATGCTTAAACAAATAAATTTTTGGGATATTGATATTATTCCGGAAGACTGGCATGTATTTTTTCAGGCTTTCTTCACCTTTGGAGAAAAAGTAAAAACCA
>Ga0209211_10000157_pt1 | contig 148589 bp, 106 predicted proteins | sample RifGroA2_FD_183992 | JGI IMG/M metagenome (GOLD analysis project Ga0209211, IMG submission 183992) | Groundwater microbial communities from Rifle, Colorado, USA - Groundwater A2 (SPAdes) (version 2) | ecosystem: Environmental > Aquatic > Deep subsurface > Groundwater | place: Rifle, Colorado...
CTACGTGATCGAACCGTCGCACACATTGCCGCGATTCGAATACAGCCACTTCGGCTATTCCATCCAGTTGAGCCGCTTCGACAAGACATCCGGCACGATCACGCTGGATCGCGCGAACAAGACCGGTTCGGTCGATATCGTTATCGATGCGAAGTCTGTCAACACCGGCTCTGCCTTGTTCAATCAGCACATTCAAGCCGCAAATTTCTTCGACACGGAAATGTTTCCAACCATCACTTACAAATCGACCAGGCTGAAATTCGACGGCGACAAGGTGATTGCAGTAGAAGGCAGCCTGACGATCAAGGACATCACCAAGCCGGTGACGCTGACGGTGAATTCCTTCCTGTGCATGCCGCACCCGATGGTAAAGAAAGACGCCTGCGGCGCGACCGCCACGGCCAAGGTCAAACGCTCCGATTTCGACATGGCCAAGCACACGCCTTATGTCGGCGACGAAGTCACCTTGACCATCCCGGTCGAAGCGATCAAGCAATAAAACCCATTGCCGATAGGCATAGTTCTTAACTTTAATTTATTGGAGCACAACATGACCCAAACCCTGTTCACCACGACCACACTCGGCACTCTGCAACTGAAAAACCGTGTGGTGATGGCGCCGATGACGCGTTCGCGCGCGACGGGTAATGTCCCGAACGAGCTGATGGCGAAGTATTACGGCATGCGCGCCGATGCCGGATTGATCGTCACCGAGGGCACATCGCCTTCTGCCAACGGTTTGGGCTACGCGCGCATTCCCGGCCTGTTCTCGGACGAGCAGATGCAGGGATGGAAACTGGCGACCGATGCCGTGCATGCCAACGGCGGCAAAATATTCGTACAGCTGATGCACACCGGACGCGTCAGCCATCCGGCGAATATGGCGGCAGGGACGCGTATCGTCGCGCCTTCCGCGCTCGCCCTGACCGGCGACATGTGGACGGACAGCAGCGGCATGCAGCCTTATCCCGTGCCGGAGGAGATGAGCGAAGCCGATATCTCCGCCGCCATCGCCGAATATGCGAACGCATCCAGGCTCGCAATCGAGGCAGGCTTCGACGGCGTCGAACTGCATGGTGCGAACGGCTACCTGATCGACCAGTTCTTCAACACGGCGACCAACCAGCGCACCGACTGCTGGGGCGGCAGCATCGAGAACCGCATCCGCTTCGCGGTGGAAGTGGCGAAGGCATCCGTCGCGGCTATCGGCGCGGAGCGCATCGGCATGCGCATCTCGCCCTATGGCGCATTCAACGGGACGGCTGCGGATGTCGGGATGGATGCGATGTATCTGCGTCTGGTCGAGGAGCTGAACAAGCTGGGGCTGGTTTACATCCACATCGTCGATCACAGCTCGATGGGCGCGCCGGAGGTCAGCCCGACGCTGAAGGCGAATATCCGCAGCGCGTTCGAGGGCAGATACATCCTCTCCGGCGGCTACGATGTGGCGCGCGCGAATGCTGACCTCGCTGCGGATCGCGGCGACCTGGTGGCGTTCGGCCGTCCATTTATCTCCAATCCCGATCTGGTGCAGAAACTCCGGAGCGGCGCGGCACTGACCGCCCCCGACTTCAGCACGTTCTATACGCCGGGCGAGAAGGGTTATACGGATTATTGAATCTTTTTCGAGGTAATCTGGGGATGAAACTTATTACCAGTTAAGCCCGGCGTAGGGTGGGCATAGCCCACCATGTCGGGCATAGCCCGACCTACATTTGGTTCCGGCCCCCTCCCCCAGCAGACATCCGTTTTTTCAGAACAGAAATCCCGAGGCGACCTCAAATTCCCAAGGTGCGACGCAATACGGAAAGCGGTTTGCGCAAGATGTGGTAAATCAGCGGACGCCAACCGCCGTAGATTTTCGCGGTGCCCTTCAGCCCGATCCGCGGCGTGTCCTCCCCGGGCAGCGGATCGGCCTTGAGGCGGTAAGCGACGAAGCCTTCCGGCACCGGGAACGGCTCGTAGCTCGACTGGGTCAGCACGCCTTCCACCGTGTCGAACGGCGAGGCGTTCAGGTACATTTTCACTTTCGCCCCCGGTTCTAGATTGAGCGCATCGTTCACCGGCAGGCTGATGCTGATTTCGATGCGTTTCGGATCGGCGATCTGGACGATGCGCTCGCCGGTCTGCACCGGTCGGCCCAGCCAGTCGTTGGGGTCAGAGTACACCACGATGCCCGCCTCCGGCGCGGTGATGGTGGAGCGGTTCATCAGATCCGCACTGTATTGCGCCTCAGCGGCCTTCTCCTCGAACTTCGCGTTGAACGCGGCCAAATCCGCCTTGCTGTCGTCGTCGCCGAAAGACTTCTGCGTCTCGCGCAGGTAATCGGCCTGGGCGACCGCAAGCGACTTCAGCGCGACCTCGTTACGGTTGCGCACCACCGTATCGTCCAGCGCGAACAGCGGAGCGCCGGCCTGCACCGGCTGGTTCGGCTTCACGTAGAACTGCGCCACCACGCCGTCCATCGGCGCACCGAGTAGCTTGGCGTCCTTGCCGGTGATCTCGGCGGGGGCCAACACCGTCAGCCGCATCGGGAACAGCGCGACGACCAGCACCGTGAGCCACAGCCGTTTTCTCAGACGCTGCTCGTCCAGCTTCTCGCGCCAATTCACCCAGAATGGAATATGCGGCCGCCATGCCCACAACGCCTGTCCGTAAGCCCAGGCCAGCCGCTCCAGCAGCGCGAGCTCGGCCTCGCCCGGCGGATGGTCTGCGGCGATCCAGAGTCCGCCGCAGATATCGCCCTTGGGCGTGGGCAGGCTAACGACGACGACCTGCGCCGGCATCCATTCCGCCCAGCCCTCCCGGAATTCTTCGGGCAGCGATTCCGCATCGAGTATCCGGGGCTTGCCCGGAACATCGTCGTGCATCGCATGGGCGATGACCCGGTCCAGCCACTGTCTGAAGGGAGAATCGTTCGCGAGATCGGCGAGACCGGACACCAGCCTGACCGACGGCTTCCCGTCATGTCCGGTGCGCCACAACGTGGCCAGGCGGTAAGGCAACAGCCGACAGGTATCGTTGACAGCGATGAATTCGACAGCGCGCTCGCTCTGCGCCTGCCGGATATCCTGTTCGATCTGCAACAGGGTACCCAGCGTTTCCATCCGTGGTGTGGGTTGCGACATCCGGCGCGCGCTACTTCTTCACGTCCGGCTTCACGTCCGGCGCGGCATCTGGAAAGATCGCGACGCCACTCATGCCCGGCAGCAAATCCTCGGGGCGACCGACCAGTTCGCCTTCGATCTCGACGGACTGGCTGACCGCATCGACCTTGCCGTTGATACGGCGAACCGTGGCCTCATAGCGCTTGCCGGTCTCGTCGATGCGCACCTCGAACGGATTGCCCGCCTTTACCCGTGCCAGCCACAGCGACGGGATGTTGAGTTGCACCTTGAGCTTCTCGTCGTTGATGACCTCGACCAGTTGCTGGCCGACGACGACGCTCTCGTAAGGCTTGATGCGCAGCTTGGTGACGCGTCCGGAGAACGGCGCATTGATGCTGCACAAACGCAGTTGCGCCTGGAAGAGCTGGATCTGCGCCTTGAACTTTTCCGCTTCCGCAGCCGCCTGATTCACCTCCAACAGACTGGCCGACTGCATGGACTGTAGCTTGGCCTTCGCCTCGTAGACTTTCTGCGCGCCGTCCGATTCCGCCCGCGCCATGTTGAGCCGCGCCTGCTGCTCGTCGCAATCGAAACGCAGGATGGACTGCCCCTGATTCACGCGGTCGCCCAGCTTGGCGCTAATGCCCACGATGCGCCCCGCCATCTGCGCCGCCAGCACGCTCTCGCCTTCTGCGGCGATCAGCACGCGCACCTCATCGAGTTTTTTCTCCGGCGCTTTCAGCATTGCCGCCACGGGAGCGGATGCTGCGACCGATGTATCCGCAGGAGAAGAAGCCGGCACAGGCGTCAATGCGGCCGCCGGAACCGGCTCTTTCTCGCCTGAAAAAAACACCACGCCGAGGACGCCGACTGCCAGCGCCCCGCCCATCAACCACTTTTGATTCATCTAGATTCTTTCACTGTTACCGACAACTTCGCGACCTGCTGGGGAGCCCCCGGCTGTGCTGCCGGTGCAACCGGTTGCGATTCCTGCGCCGCAACCGGAGGAGACTCCGTCGCCGCAACGGATTGAGGCTCGGAAGAACCTTGCTGGAAATCGCCCTTCTGCCATGCCTCGTCTACGCGCGAAATCTGGTCTGAGAACGACTTCAGATCGTCCAGCTTCGGCGAATCCGGCAACATGTCGACACCGATGGAATTGGCGACCCGCGCATAGGACATCTGCAGCCCCGCATAGCTCACGTAGCGCTGCATCTCCGACAGCGCCGCCTTGACCTTGGCGCGCAGCAGCGTCATATCCGATTCGGAATTGGCCATCACGCCGGAAACAACATGCTTCTCGATGCGCGCATCCACCTCTGCGGCCTGCTTGTTGATCGCGTAATCGGTGATGGCTTCGCGATAACGTTCGCCGGCAATGCGCACCTGCGCCAGCACCGCCATGCTGAGCGCAACGCGGCGGGCGTCGTCGAGCTTCGCCTGCACCTCCTGCGCATCCTTCATCGAAGAATAGGAGAACGCGCGCAACAGGTTGAACGAGACCGTCGCACCGGTTTCGGTCCAGTCGTTCTTGAACAGGAAACGGTTGCTGTCGTGGTTCGCGGAAGCGTTGATCTCGATGCCCGGCAGCAGCGAGAACAATGCCTTGCGCGCTTCGAGCACGGTTACCTTCTTGCGGTAATCCTCCTCGCGCAACTCGGGACGATTGGCGAGCGCGGCCTGATCCAGCGCGTCCATGTCGTTCAGGATTTTCGCGCCGGGAAGCGAGTCCATGTTGTCGTCGCCGCTCAGTTCCAGTTTCGTGCCGGGCTTGACGTTGATCAGCGCCGACAGTTCGGTCTTCGCGGACGCCAGTTCCTGGCGGTGTCTCATGATCTGCTGGTAGAGATCGATCAGGCCGCGCTGGTAGGACAGCGCGTCGATGGGCGCCATCAGGCGCTGCTCTTCCATGCTGCGGCTGCGCTTCAATGCATCGTTGACCTGCACCAGCAGCGCGTCGAGCCGCGGCAGGATGTTCTGTGCGCCATAGGCGCGCCAATACGCATGACGCACGTCCTGCATGATGTTTTGCACCGCCTTGCGCTTGCGCTCGTTGGCCATCAGCGTCTGCGTGGCCTGTTGCTGGGCGCGCACATAACTGACGCCGAAATCCAGCACGTTCCACGCGAGCACGGCATTGGTCGTGCTGCGGCTTCTTTCCTGCGCGCCCGAATAGGTACCGGTCGGCGTCAGCACGCCGTTGTTCAGCGTCACCGAAGAAGACAGCGCATCGTTGTTGCGGGCCGAGTAGCCCGCGGACACCGTCATGCGCGGCAGCATGTCGTAATGCGCAAGATCGAGCTGCGCGTTGGACAGCACCTCCTCCATCAGCTTCAGGCGCGCATCGGCGTTGTATTTCAGCGCGCGCGCCTGCGCCTCGTGCAGGCTCAGTGGACCGGACAAAGGCTCGACATCCTTGAACAAGGCACTCATGTCCTGCTGGATGCGTTCCTTGCGCTCGGCGCTGGTCATCGGCTCCGGCGTGACGGCGCAACCGCCCAGTGTCGCGAGCACCAGTGCCGTCAATGGAAGCAGCGTCCAGCGATGGTTTGCGATGGAACGTGCGGGTTGTTGTTTTTGGTTGGACATCACTTGAGTTCTCCCTGGTTCTGGATTGTATTTCGATTAAAAAGGGTTATGCCAGTTGCCGCGCCTGTTCCACGGCGGCCAGATGGCGCAAGGTCGCGTCCTTGGCCTGACCGAATCGTTGGGCCTCGCGCTGCAACTGTGCGGACAATTGCGGCGCCTGGCCTTCGGAGGAAACCGCCTCGCCCTGTTCCGCCTGCTGCCCTGCCACCCGATCCGTCGGGGTGTCAGGCTGGATGCCGGCATCGAAACCCGGCACGCCCAGCACTGAAAGCAGCCCTTGGCCTGACAGCGCCGCCCCGCGCTGACGCTGGCGCGGCTCGTCGTTCCCGGGCTCGTCGTTCCCGGGCTGATTGCCGTTCTCGCGCGCGACCACGCCGCTCCTGATCGTAAAGGTGGTCACTACCTCGTTGCCCTTGCTGTCCACGGCCTTGACCCGGATGCGCAGATCGCCTCTCACGCCCTCGGGCACGACGCCGCTGAATGTCCCCGTCTCGGGATTGAAGCGCAGCCAGTTCGGCAACGGCGCGCCGTTGGCCTGCGTGGCCTGGAAGCTCAGTCGCGCATCACCGGAACTGGAGAGGAAAGCATCCCTCGGAATGACGTAGGTAAAGCTCTGCCCGGCGCCGACGGAAAGATTGCCGATGCCGTTATCGACCACCAGCGACGATTGCGGGATCGTGCCTTGCGGCAGATTCGGAACCGGCAGGACGTTGATCTGCGGGGCCGGTGGGGCCGGTGGCGGGGGCGGCGCAACGACCGGCGCCACGATAGGCGGCGTCGGTGCGGGCGGAGCCGGAGGTGCCGGCGGCGGAGCCGGTGGCGCAGGCGGAGGCGGTGTCACGACCGGCGGCGGCGGGGGCGGGGGCGTCACGACCGGAGGCGGTTCGACCGGCGGCGGCGTCACGACCGGAGGTGGTTCAACCGGTGGTGGCGGTACGACCGGTGGAGGTTCAACCGGTGGTGGAGGTTCAACCGGCGGCGGCACTACCGGTGGCGGTACTACGACCGGTGGCGGTACGTTGGTGACCACGACTGTGGTCGTGTTGTCGCTTGCTGCGGCAGCAATGCCATCGTTAACGCTCACGGTGAAGGTGGTGGTTTCCGTGGCACCGGCGGTAACGCGGTTCGCGGTCGGCGTAAACACCAATGCGCGAATCGCCGCTTGCGCCTGCGCCGCCGTGCCGGTGAAGGTGTACACACCCGTCCCGGCGTCATATGTGCCGCCGCTCAGATTGGACAGTGCGCCCTTGGCCGCGGTGTCCAGGGTGACCGTCACCGTTTGCGTCTGTGCCGTATCGGCATCGGTGACGGTAAACGCCGCGAACGGCGTAGCGCTGGCGGTGGTGCCGACGTTGAGGTTGGTCACGGCCGTCGCGCCGCCCACCGTCGGTGCATCGTTGATCGAAGTCGCAACCACGGTGGTGGTGGCATCCGTCGCTGCGACCGCGATGGCGTCGTTGACGCTCACCGTGAAGGTGGTGGTCTCGGTCAATGTCGGGTTGACGCGGTTGGCGGTGGGGGTGAACACCAGGCCGCGGATCGCCGCTTGCGCCTGTGCCGCCGTGCCGGTAAAGGTATAAACCCCCGTCCCGGCGTTGTACGCGCCGCCGCTCAGGTTGGATAACGCGCCCTTCGCCGCCGCATCCAGCGTGACCGTCAGAGTCTGCGTCTGTGCGGTATCGGCATCGCTGATGGTAAAGGTCGAGAACGGCGTGGCGGTTGCCGTATCGTCGATGTTGGTGACGGCAGTCGCGCCGCCCACGGCGGGCGCGTCGTTGATCGAAGTCGAAACCACGGTGGTCGTCGCATCGGTCGCGGCAACGGTGGTCGTGACATCGGTAACGGTCACGGTAAACGTAGTGGTCTCGGTCAGCGTCGGATTGACGCGGTTGGCGGCGGGGGTGAATACCAGCCCGCGGATCGCCGTTTGCGCCGCCGCGGCCGTGACATTGGTCAGCGTGTAGGTACCATCGTTGTTATCGGTAAAGCCCGACAAGGTAGTGAAACTGCCCTTGGCCTGGGTATCCAGCGCGACGGTGACGGTGACGTTGTTTGCGAGTGAATCCGCAATGGTGGTGGCCGCGAACGGCGAGACCGTGGCATTGTCGTTCACCGCCTGCCCTGCCGATACGCTGCCTATGGTGGGCGGCGGATAAATGGCGATGGAGGCGGTATCGGTGGCGGTGCTGAACGCGGTCGTCGTGCCGTTGGTGGTCGTGTCCACCTTGCTCGCCGCTGCTCCGTTGGTCTGGTCCCACGCGCGGAAAGTCAGCGCGGAGGCGATGTTGCCGCTGACCCCGGTGTTGGACTGGTAATACAAGCGGGTGTTGGCGTCGGAAGCCAGCAACAGCGCGCTGTTGGCCGCAACCGCGCCCGCCGCAGTCCAGGTCGTGCCGCCATCGGTGGAGTAATACAGCGTGCCGTTGACGGTGTCGGTGGCCGTAATGGCGATGCCTTTCACCGCCCCGGTATCCGCGTCGGTGACGCCCCCCACCAGCGCGGAAACCAGCGTGCTGCCGGTGGTGGAGCCGTTGCTGGGCGCCGCCGGGTTGATCCCCATCCCGTTCAAGGCGGGCGAAGCGGCGGCATTCAACACTGGCGCATCGTTGATCGAGGTGGAGACCGCGGTGGTGGCGGCATCGCTGGCCGTGTTGCCCGCCGCATCGGTGATGTCCACGGTAAATGTGGTGGTTTCGGTCGATCCGGGCGCGACCCGGTTGGCGGTCGGGGTGAACACCAGCCCCTGTATCGCGGTGGCGGCATTTGCCGCCGTGCCGGTGTAGGTATACACGCCGCCACCCGCATCGGTGAAGCCGTTCAGGGTGGTGAAGCTGCCCTTGGCTGCCGTATCCAGGGTGATCTGCACCGTCAACGTGTTGGCTTCGGTGAATGTCATCGTGGCGAACGGCGACAGGGTGGCGTTATCGTTGACGGCCTGGTTCGCCACGGCGTTGGCAATGGTGGGAGCCGTGGTGTCAGCGGTGGCGTTGCTCGTGTCCGCCGTGGTCTTGGTGTTTCCCGCGTTATCCGTCGCGGTCACGCTGACGTTCATGTTCGTACCGTTCACCGCACCGGTAACCAGCGTGTAGGTCGCCGTCCAGGTGCCGCCGCTGTTCGTCGCCGCCACCGCAGCACCGCCTCCGAACGCGCTGAAGTCCACGGTCACGCCGCTGATGGTGTCGGCATTGTTGTCGCCGCCCGCGGTGTTATTCCAGGTCGCGGTCACGGTGTCGCCGGTCTTGTACGCTCCGCCGGTGCCGGATGCACCCGAAATGCTGATATTGCCGTCGGTCACGGTCGGGGCGACGTTGTCCAGCGTCGCGTTGCTCGTGTCCGCCGTGGTCGTCGTGTTGCCGGCGTTGTCCGTCGCGGTCACGGAGACGTTCCTGTTCGCACCGTCGATGGCCCCGGCGACGATGGTATAGGTCGCCGTCCAGGTGCCGCCGCTGTTGCTCGCCGCCACGGCAGCACCGCCGCCGAACGCGCTGAAGTCCGCCGTCACGCCGCTGATGGTGTCTGCATTGTTGTCGCCGCCCGCGGTGTTGTTCCAGGTCGCGGTGACGGTGTCGCCGATCTTGAACGCACCGCCGGTACCGGCGGCGCCCGAAATGCTGATATTGCCGTCGGTCACGGTCGGGGCCTGATTGTCCAGCGTCGCATTGCTAATGTCCGCCGTGGTCGTCGTGTTGCCCGCGTTGTCGGTCGCGGTCACGCTGACATTCTTGTTGGTGCCGTCAATCGCGCCCGAGACGATGGTGTAGGTCGCCGTCCAGGTGCCGCCGCTGTTGCTCGCCGCCACGGCAGCACCGCCGCCGAACGCGCTGAAGTCCACCGTCACGCCGCTGATGGTGTCTGCGTTGTTGTCGCCACCCGCGGTGTTGTTCCAGGTCGCGGTCACGGTATCGCCGATCTTGTAGGCGCCGCCGGTGCCGGATGCACCGCTGATCGAGATGTTGGCGTCGGTCACGGTCGGGGCAACGTTATCCAGCGTCGCGTTACTGGTGTCCGCCGTGGTCGTGGTGTTGCCGGCGTTGTCCGTCGTGGTCACGCTGACGTTCTTGTTCGTGCCGTCGATGGCACCGGAAGCGATGGTATAGGTCGCCGTCCAGGTGCCGCCGCTGTTGCTCGCCGCCACCGCCGCACCACCGCCGAAGGCGCTGAAGTCTACCGTCACGCCGCTGATGGTGTCGGCGTTGTTGTCGCCGCCGGCGGTGTTGTTCCAAGTCGCGGTGACGGTGTCGCCGATCTTGAACGCGCCGCCGCTGCCGGTGGCGCCAGAGATGCTGATGTTGCCGTCGGTCACGGTCGGGGCGACGTTGTCCAGCGTCGCGTTGCTGGTGTCCGCCGTGGTCGTCGTGTTGCCGGCGTTGTCCGTCGCGGTCACGGAGACGTTCCTGTTCGCGCCGTCGATGGCCCCGGCGACGATGGTGTAGGTCGCCGTCCAGGTGCCGCCGCTGTTGCTCGCCGCCACGGCAGCACCGCCTCCGAAGGCGCTGAAGTCCACGGTCACGCCGCTGATGGTGTCTGCGTTGTTGTCGCCTGTGCCGGTGTTGTCCCAGGTCGCGGTGACGGTGTCGCCGATCTTGTACGCGCCGCCGGTGCCGGAGGCGCCCGAAATGCTGATGCGAGCATCGCTGACTGTGGGTGCCGTCGTATCGATGGTAATAGCCAATCCGGCCGAGGCTGCGCTGACGTTACCGGCCTGGTCGGTCTGCTTGGCCGTGAGGGTGTGCGCACCAGCGCTCAGGGAGGACGCGGTGATGCTCCAGTTGCCGGAGCCGTCCGCAGTGGCAGTGCCCAGCGACGTCGTGCCGTCGGTATCGTACAGCGTGATCGCGGCGCCCACTTCTGCAGTGCCGGTAATGGTCGGCGTGGTGTCGTTGGTAAGGTTGTCGGTATTGTTCGAACCGCTGTCGCTGGCGGTCGCAAGGTCGAGCGACGCGGGGGCCGCAGCCGAGGTGTCGATGGTGATGGCCAGCCCGGCCGAGGCCACGCTGACGTTGCCGGCCGCATCCGTGGCCTTGGCGGTGAGCGTGTGCGCGCCTGCGCCCAGCGCCGAACTGGTGATCGACCAGTTGCCGCCCGTGGCGGTCGCGGTGCCCAGCACTGTCGTGCCGTCGGTGTCGTACAGCGTCACCGTACTGCCGGCTTCCGCGGTGCCGCTGAAGGTGGGCGTGGTGTTGCTGGTGATGTTGTCGGTGCTCGACGAGCCGCTGTCCGTTCCCGCCGTCATGTCGGGCGTGCTAGGCGCGTTGGGTGCGGTGGCGTCGATGGTGATGCTCAAGCCGCTGGAAGCCACCGAGGTGTTGTTCGCCGCATCCGTGGCTTTGGCGGTGAGCGTATGCGCGCCTGCGCCCAGCGCCGAACTGGTGATAGTCCAGTTGCCGCCCGTGGCGGTCGCGGTACCCAGCACGGTCGTGCCGTCGGTGTCGTACAGCGTCACCGTGCTGTCGGCTTCCGCGGTGCCGATGAAGGTCGGCGTGGTGTCGCTGGTGATGTTGTCGGTACTCGACGAGCCGCTGTCCGTTCCCGCCGTCATGTCGGGTGTGCTCGGCGCGTTGGGCGCGGTGGTGTCTGGAATCACCGGGTCGGCCACGGCAATATTATAGAAGCCGGATTCCCATATGAATCCGCCGCTGGCTCCGCCCGATGTTGAAATGCGAACCTCATCAATATTCTGAAAGTCGTTCGATAACGTCACGGTCGTGTTGTAGTCTCCCGATTGCGCAATGGTAAAAGTTTGAGCCGCCCCAACCGCGCCCCCATTCTCGTAGGCTTGCACGGACCAGGTTCCGTTATACCCCCCGCTATCCTGAACCGAAAAGCTGGTCAGTTTGAAATTCTCTCCTGCCGAGCTCTTGAAAACGGCGAAACTCGCATTGCCACCACCAACGCTTTCAGACAGCGTAGAAAGTGGGGTGCTCAGAGTGACGTTATATGCGTATACGGTATTGATCTGAGCATTGGCGCTGTTGGTAAAAAAGAAATCGTATTGAATACCGGCAATGTCCGTCGAACCCCCTTCCCCGTCGGAAAAAACCACACCGTAGTCGGTGAAGTCTGGTTGACCGCTAAGGCTGATCGTCCCTGCCACGCTGGGAAGAATGTCCCGATATCCGGAGAACTGCAAGGCGGCGGCCTCGATCTGGCCGCTGGCCACTTCCAGCACCCAGTTGCCGCTTTTTTGCGCGGCTCCGGTCAAATCGTCCGAGGCCGCAATATCGGCCTGGGTCGCTTGGGACAGCGCATCTATAAATGCCGAACCAGCGGTACCCGCTCCGACATCGCAGCCGTAGAGCAGAATGTCCGCATTCTGGCTCAACGCACTACCGATACTCGCTAAATCACCGGAATGTTCTTGCAGGTTCTGCGAAGTCAGGGTGAGTGTGCCCAAGCCCAATTCTCCCGCAGCACCATGCGAGAGGATATGAATCGCGGCTATGCCGCTACGCCCATCGAGAATGCCCGCGATCTGCGCCAGACCGTCCCGCGCGGCGTCCAGCACATGCACTTCCGCAGCCGGATCGACGCCGTCCAGCAGCGTCTGGTAGTCGCGGACGTTGCTCTCGACGAAGACGATCTCGTTGCGCGCGCCCGCTACGGGTGCGACGGCGTCCGGCAGAACCGCGGCATCGGCGCTCGCCAAGGCATCAACGGTCGCCAGCGCCGCACCGTCGAACACGATGCGCGACTCCAGCGCGTGCATGCTGCGGCGGGGGCGCAGGCGGGATTTTTTGACAGTTGCCGCTACCTTCAGCTGTATTGGGAATTCCTTCGGGCTATTCATGGGCGACTCCTTCTTAATTCCGTATTCATTGAGTTTCATATTTCGCCAGATGCTCGGCGACTTTCTTGTCGAGTTCTGGCCGCCAAGTTTCCGGCATCACCGAAAGCACCAGCTTTTCGATGCGATCAATTTCGGCGAGCTGGGCCGGGTCTGCGGTGCGCGCTTTCGCGGCGCTGTTCCACAGGTAAATCCTGGCGAGGTGTTCGGGCTTCAGCGCACCGGTCTCCGGCGAAACTTCGGCGTTGGCGTAGAGGATCGCGACCGGCAGGTAGGCCGGGGCATAGCCCTCGCTCGCGGCGGTCTCCAGCCAGAACAGCGCGGCGTTCGGGGCCGGTTCGCCGCCCTGCCCCTCTGCCAGCATCACGCCGAGACGGTATTGCGCCTCGGCGGAATGTCTCTCGGCCGCTTGCTGGTACCAGTGGCGGGCTGCGGCGAGGTCCTGCGGCACATCCTTTCCATCGCGGTAATAGTCGGCGAGCCTGAGCATCGCGGGCGGCGACTCGGCCTGCGCCGCCTGCGCGCAGAGTTCCAGGCCTCGCCGCACATCCCTGGGCACGGTCTTTCCCTCGATATACAGGCCGCCGGCAGAGCACAGCGCATAAGCGATGCCGCTGGCTGCGGCCTTGCGGTACCAGCCGACTGCCGCCTCGCCATCGACCGGCCGACCGACGCCCTGCGCCAGGCAGTCGCCGAAGAACTGCTGCGCGGCAGGAATGTTCTTGTGCGCGGCTTTTTCGAACCAGCGGCAGGCCGTGGCTTCGTCGGCGGGGCGGCCCCAGCCGTTCTTGTGGAACAGGCCGAGCGTGAATTGCGCCAGCGGGTTTTTCGCGGCATGCCGGGAATACAGCGCATGAGCCTTCTTGTAATCGCCAGCGGTCAGCGCCTGCTGTGCAGGCTTCAATGCGGCGTCGAGATTGCCGCCCGCCAGCGCACAGGGCGCTGTGGCGAGCAACAGAAAAATCCTGAAAACGTTATGTATCGTCATAAATGATGCCGCCATCCCGCGGGCGGGATGGCGGCCGGTTATAGCCGCAAGGCTCAGTTGCGCATCGGGTAGATGCCGGTGACGGCGATGTAATAGTTCAGCACCAGGGAGGGCTGCATCAGCGACACTTCCTGGCTGGCACCGTTCGGATCGGTGGCGCCGGACAGGGTGGCGGTGCCGCCTAGCGTGGTGGTTGCCGAGCCGCCACTGACGGAGCCGGGCGCAGTGCCGCTGAGCGTGCCCGAAACGTTACCGCTAATACTTCCGGCAGACATGGTTATATCCGGCGATGCAGTGCCATATATTTTTGCAGTTGGACCGGTATTTGATCCAAGGTACGAAGAGGATGTCGGTGTACTGCTACCCGCAGTTGCAGTTGAGGCTTTGAGTGTCAGATTAGCCCCCGATGCTGAAAACCCCACCCCCGCCAGGTTGGTGGTCGTGGTCAGGCCGCTCAGCGTCGTGGTCGCGGTCATCTTGCTGGTGTTTACGGATACGCCAGTGAGTGTATGGGCATGTGTGGGCAACTGGGCGGTGGTCAGGTTCGTCGTCAACGCTCCGAACGCTTGACCTGGATTGAACTGAGGCAGGCCCGGCCCCCTGCCGGAACCCATCACGACGCGACCGCGCAAGTCCGGGATACCGAAGGATACCTGCCCGGAGCCTCCGTAGGTTTGCCCGATCAGGGAATACAGCGCCGCGTTCTGACTGATCGACAACAAGCGGCCGTCGGCCAAGGCAAACATGCCGCCGCCGAAGTCGCCCCAGTTGACCATGCCCATGATGCAGACGCTGGAAACCAGCGGCTCGGCAGCACAGGCATGGCTGTCCGTGCTCCATGCGGTGCTGCCGATCAGCCCCGTCGCCAGCGCGAGGGACAAAGTGCTCTTCTTGAAAGTGTTTCTCATTATTGTTCTCCCAGAATGTGGTGGTAACGCCGCCCTATCGCGACGCCCCGCGAGTCTAGTTTTCAATGCCTCCAATTTCAACAACTAAAAAGGCCTATATACTTTTCAAAAAGGCCTATATATTTTCCCAAAGTATCTATATATTTTTCAAAAAGGCCTATATATTTTTACCCGTCCGCCGCATGCCGCGAGCGACTACAATTGCACCCTGATAGTAGCTCGTCCAAGCCCCCCATGCGTCGGCTTGACCCTAATGCAACGACGCGTATGATTATGCGTATACATATTTGCATAGTGACGCCATGAAAACCCATTACGACCCAACCGCCAGAAAAGGCCGGCTATCGTTGACGATCAATCAGAACCTGCTGGATCGTCTGGAGCCCTACAAGCATCAGGTGAATTTCTCAGCGCATGCCGAGCGCCTGCTCGCCCGCATGCTCGAAGAGCTGGAGAATCGTGCCTGGGCGGAACGCAACGCCGAGGCGCTGGCAGTTCATGGAGCGGACATCTCCGCGACAGGACTCGCCGGCACCGAGTTCGACCGGGTTTAAACCTTGGCGCAATTCGATATTTATCCCAATCCGGGCACGAAAAAGACCGAAATTCCGTTTCTCGTCTCCGTCCAGAACGACCACATCACCAGCAAGACCGGCGCAACGGTAGTCATTCCACTACGCGCCCATGCGCAGCCTGTAGAAATAATGGCCCCTCTGGTCGAGGTTCCCGGAATGGGGCAATTCGTTCTATCCACCGATGAAATTTTTGCAATCGACACCGCCAGACTCAAGGCCCCCGTCGCCAAGCTTGAAATGGTCGATCGGGCAAAAATCAAACCCGCGATAGACAAGATAATCGGTGAATACTGACCCAATGCGGGCTTCGGACTCCCGTTGATAATGGACGACCAGCCCCCGACCTGAATCCCATGGCTATTACGTTCGCCCCCGACCGCATCGTCCTGCCCGCCCTGCGCGAGGACATCGCCCTGCAGCCCGCGCCGCCGGGACGGGACGGTGCGCCTTACTGGAATCTGTACGATCCGGTGCGCAACAGCTTCTTTCGCATCGGCTGGATGGAGTTCGAGTTGCTGTCGCGCTGGCAGGCGGGGGGCAAGCCGGATGAGTTGTGCGCCGCGGTCTGCGCCGAGACGCCGCTGTCGGTCGAGCAGGAGGATGTGCTCGCGCTGTTGCAGTTTCTGCAAAACAACGAGCTGCTGCACGCCGGCCAACCGGCGCAGCGCGATATGCTGCTGAAGATCGCGGCGAGCCGCAAGTTGTCGGCGTGGAAGTGGCTGCTGCACCACTACCTGTTCTTCCGCATCCCGCTGGTGAAACCGGAACCCTTCCTGGAGCGCACGCTGCCCTATCTCGGCTTCCTGTTTCGCCCGGCGTTCTTCGCCTGGGTAGCCGCGCTGTCGCTGATCGGTTTGGTGCGCGTCGCGAACCAGTGGGACGAGTTCAGCCAGACGTTCATGTATTTCTTCTCCTGGCAGGGCGCGATCTGGTACGGGCTGGCGCTGATGCTGACCAAGACGGTGCACGAGCTGGCGCACGCGTACACCGCGAAGCATTACGGGCTGCGCGTGCCGACGATGGGCGTGGCGTTCATGGTGATGTGGCCGCTGCTGTACACCGATACGTCGGAGGGCTGGAAACTGAACTCGCGACGCGCACGGCTGGCAATCGACGGCGCGGGCGTGGCGGCGGAGCTGTGTCTCGCGGGGCTGGCGCTGCTGGCCTGGAGCTTCCTGCCCGAGGGCCCGCTGAAGAGCGCGGCTTATGTGCTGGCGGCAGTTACTTGGGTAAGCACACTGCTGGTCAACCTGAACCCGTTCATGCGCTTCGACGGCTATTACCTGCTAATGGACGCGGTGGACATGCCCAATTTGCAACAGCGCACTTTCGCCTTCGGCAAATGGCAGTTGCGGCGCTGGCTGATCGGTATCGAGGAGCAGATACCCGAGCCGGAATACGAGACGAAAAAACACTGGCTGATCGGCTTTGCCTACGCTACTTGGCTCTATCGCTTGGTGCTGTTCGTCGGCATCGCGCTCGCGGTCTATTACTATTTCTTCAAGGCCGCCGGCATCTTCCTGTTCATCGTCGAGATCGGCTGGTTCGTGGTGCTGCCGGTCTGGAAGGAAGTCGAAGCATGGCGGGGAATGCGCGAAAAATGGCAGGGCAACAAAGTCTCGCGGCGCAACGCTTGGCTCGCCGGAATCGCATTGCTCTGGCTGGCGATTCCTTGGCAATTCGACATCGGCGCGGAAGGTTACTGGCAGGCTGAGCCCTACACCCGGCTCTATCCGCCGACACCTGCACGGCTGGAACAGGCGCTGGTGCACGACGGGCAAACGGTGAAAAAAGGCGACCTGTTGTTCGTGCTCGCCTCGCCCGAATCGCTGTCGCGCCTCACCGCCATCGACAGCCGCATCGCGGGCGTCAAAAGCCAGCTCGCCGGCGCAGTGAGCAGCGACAAGCTGTTCGAAAACAGCCATGTGCTGGAACAGCAGCTCGCCGCCGCCGAAGCCGAACGCGCGGCGGAACTGGAAAACACCGCACGACTGCGCATCGCAGCGCCCCACGACGGCATCTTCCGCGACATGGGCGTCGGACTTTATCCCGGCGCATGGGTGGGCTCGCGCCAGAAGCTGGGTCTGGTGCAGGGACTAGACGGCACCTCGGCGCAGGTGTACGTGAACGAAAACGAGGTCGCGCGCATCAAGGTCGGCGCGCACGCCACGCTGGTGACGCGCCGGCCCGACGCCGAATCGCTGGACGCCGTGGTGACCGGCATAGACGAGACCACGACCCGCAGCCTGCCCGAGCCCATGCTGGCCTCAACCCTCGGCGGGGAGATCGCGGTGCGCGAAGGAACGGAAGACGATGCGACGCCGAACGAGGCGATCTACCGCGTCACGCTGAAGGCGCAGGGAGAAAACGGCAACGGGCAAATGACCCCGCTGATCGCCCACATAGACGGCGAACGCAGCAGCCTGCTGGGCGACCTGATCCGCTGGCTGGCCGGACTGCTGATCCGTGAAAGCGGATTTTGAATCCGCCACGTTTGAAATATATCGAGTCGCAAGAATCGCGAGGGAAAATCAGTTTGCGCGGAATACCCACTTGAGATCGCGAATCTGTGGGGAAATGACTATGTTGTCGTTGTCCAGCCCCCTGACTCTACAGAAATATCGAGCGCATTACACCGCGATTGGGTATCCGATTTACCGGATCGAACAACATCCTTTGCGACTCTCGCGTAAAATCCCTGCCGCACTATAACCCCGCCCCGAAGGCCCAGATAATTCCCCGTGACCACCGAAGTCGAACGTTTCTTTTCCGAGCAGAGCCCGCTCGCCACCGAAGTCGCGGCGTTCCGTCCGCGCGCGCAGCAGCGCGAGATGGCTATGGCCGTGGCTGCGGCGATACGCGACAACGCGATCCTCGTCGCCGAGGCGGGAACCGGCACCGGCAAGACCTTTGCCTATCTGGTGCCCGCGCTGCTCAACGGCGGCAAAGTGGTGATCTCGACCGGCACCAAGAACTTGCAAGACCAGTTGTTCCAGAAAGACCTGCCGATGGTGCGCGATGCCTTGAAAGCGCCGGTGTCGGTCGCGCTACTCAAAGGGCGTTCGAACTACGTGTGCCACTACCATCTGGAACTGGCGCAATCGAACGGGTTGTTCAAGACGCGCGAGGACGTGAAGCATCTGGGCAAGATCGTGACCTACGCCAAGGTGACGCAGAGCGGCGACAAGAGCGGGCTAGCCGACGTGCCGGAGAACGCGCCGATCTGGATGCATGTGACCTCGACGCGCGACAACTGTCTGGGCCAGGAATGCCCCATGCACAAGGAGTGCTTCGTGCTCAAGGCGCGCAAGGAGGCGATGGAGGCGGACATCGTGGTGGTGAACCATCACCTGTTCTTCGCCGACGTGATGTTGCGCGACGAAGGTGTCGCGGAACTGCTGCCCGCCTGCAACACGGTGATCTTCGACGAGGCGCACCAGTTGCCGGAGACCGCCAGCCTGTTCTTCGGCGAGAGCATCTCGACCTCGCAACTGCTCGACCTGGCGCAGGACGCGCGCCTCGAAGCCATCGCCTCGGCCAAGGATTTCGCGCCGCTGCCCAAGGGCTGCGACGAACTGGACAAGGCCGCGCGCGACCTGCGGCTGGCGTTCAAGAAAGAGGGCCGGCTACCCGCCAGCGCAGCGGAAGGCTTCAAGGAATTCCCGTCCGCCCTGAAGAACACCGGCGAGAAGCTGACGCAATTGTGCGGCCTGCTGGAGAAACAGGCGGAACGCAGCGAGGGGCTGGAGAACTGCTGGCAGCGCGCGCAGGCGCTGGTGCAGCAACTGAAACAATGGCAGGACGGCGATACGCCGGACAAGGTGCGCTGGCTCGAAGTCTTCCACCACTCGCTGCAACTCAACACCACGCCGCTGTCCATCGCCGAGATATTCGAGAAGCAGATCGGCGGCAGCGCACGCGCCTGGATATTCACCTCGGCGACGCTGGCGGTAAAGCAGGACTTCTCGCACTACCTCGGCGAGATGGGACTATTGAAAGCGCAGACTGCCTGCTGGGACAGCCCGTTCGACTACCAGCAGCAAGGCCTGCTGTATGTGCCGCAAAACCTGCCGGAGCCGAACAGCGAGGGTTACACCGAGGCGGTGGTGCAAGCCGCGCTGCCGCTGATTGGAGCCAGCAAGGGACGCGCCTTTTTGCTATTCACCAGCCTGCGCGCGATGCAGCGCGCCCACGAAATCCTGCAAGCCGAATTTGACCTGCGCAACTGGGACTATCCGCTGATGCTGCAAGGCGAAGGCTCGCGCAACGAACTGCTGAGCCGTTTCCGCGAGCACGGCAACGCGGTGCTGCTGGGCAGTCAGTCGTTCTGGGAAGGCGTGGACGTGCGCGGCGAAGCGCTGTCATTGGTGATCATCGACAAACTGCCGTTCGCCCCGCCGGACGACCCGGTGCTGTCGGCGCGCATAGAACAACTGAAGAAACAGGGCCACAACGCGTTCATGGAATACCAGTTGCCGCGCGCGATCATCACGCTGAAACAGGGCGCCGGGCGCTTGATCCGCGACGAGAACGACCGCGGCGTGCTGATGATCTGCGACCCGCGCATCATCACCAAGCAATACGGCAAGCGAGTGTGGCAAAGCCTGCCACCGATGAAACGCACCCGCGACGAGGCGGTCGCGGTGGAGTTCTTCAGCGGTTCGGCAACACCAGCTTAGCCACCAAGCCGCCCCCCTCGCGCTGCTCCAGATGGAATTCGCCGCCATGCAGCCGCGCGGCGCGCTCGACGATAGCCAGCCCCAGCCCGGAACCACCCGCGTCGCTGCGCGCTTCCTGCAAACGCACGAACGGACGCTTGACCGATTCGCGTTGCTCTTCACAAATGCCCGCGCCGCAGTCGGCGACGCTCAGTTCGACGCCGTCATCCGTGTTCCGCAGCGTCACGGCGATCTCGCCGCCGCCGTACTTGATCGCGTTGTCCAGCAGGTTGGACAGCGCGCGTTTCAGCAGCAGCGGCCGGACGGCAAGCGGCGGCAACGGTTGCAGGTCGAGTGCCAGCGACCCGGCCTGCGCCGCGAAGCTCTGCACGGTCTCGCGCACCAGCGCAGCCACATCCGCCGGCACCGCGGCCTCGCTCTCGTCTAGGCGCGCATAGTCGAGGAACTGCTGGATCACCGAGTCCATCTGCTCCACATCGGCCACCAAGCCTTCTCGCAACGAAGCATCCGCCGTCAGTTCGGCGGCAAGGCGTACGCGCGTCAGCGGCGTGCGCAGGTCGTGCGAGATACCGGCCAGCACCAGCGCGCGCTCGCGCTCGTTCGCGACGAGATCGGCGGACATGCGATTGAAGGCGCGCGATACGGTGGCGATCTCCTGCGCGCCCTGCTCCGGCAACGGCAACGGCGTCTTGCCCTCGCCCACTAGTTGCGCCGCCTGCGCTATTTGCTTCAGCGGGCGAGCGACTTGGCGCGCGATGAGGTAAGCACCAAGCAGCGCAAGCACAATCACCACGCCGCCCCATGCCAGCAGCACTTCGGACAACGGATGCTCAATGCGCTCGCGCGGCAGCGCCAGCCAGAATTCGTCGCCGCCGATATGAAAGCTCACCCACAGCGCCTCTTCGCCGTTGCGCCAGGCGGCGAAGCGCGTGTCCTCGCCCAGCCGCTCGCGCACCTCTTCCATCATCTCGTGCAACTCGGGCGATTCGTCCGGCAAGGGGTCGAGCACATCGCTCGCATCGGCCAGTTGTATGCGCATGCCTTCTTCGTCGCGCAGTTCCGCGAGCAACGCGCTGCGCCACTCGGGAGCCGAGGACAACACGGCGGCGCGGGTGAGGTTGACCGTGGACACCACGAATTGCGCCATCTGCTTGGCGCGCGGCTCCTGCACCGCATGGCGGAATATCTCGAGCGCGGCGGCAAGCGACAGCGCGATCAGCACCACGATCAGCAGGAAGGCACGGACCAGCAGCGTCTTCGGCAAGATTTTCATCTTACGCAAGCGGAGCTCAAGACTTCACTCCGTCCGGCACGAACACGTAACCGTGCCCCCACACCGTCTGGATGAATCGCGGCTTGCCGGAATCGGGCTCGACCAGCTTGCGCAGCCGCGACACCTGCACGTCGATGGCGCGATCGAACGGGTCGTGGTCGCGACCGCGCGCAAGCTCCATCAGCTTGTCGCGTGACAGCGGCTGGCGCGGGTGGGTCACCAGCACCTTGAGCAGCGCGAATTCGCCGGTGGTCAGCGACACCGCTTTACCGGCACGGCGCAATTCGCGCGTGGCGAGGTTCAGTTCGCAATCGCCGAAGCTCACGCTCTTCTCTTCGGCATCGGGCGCACCGACCGGTTTATTGCCCTTGCGGCGCAACACCGCGTTGATACGCGCGACCAGTTCGCGCGGGTTGAACGGCTTGGGCAGGTAATCGTCCGCGCCCATCTCCAGACCCACGATGCGGTCGATCTCGTCGCCCTTCGCGGTAAGCAGGATCACCGGCACGTTCTCCCCGGCCGCACGCAAGCGCCGCAGGATGGAGAGTCCGTCCTCGTTGGGCAGCATCAGGTCGAGCACCAGCAGGTGAAAGCGCCCGAGGCGCAGCGCCTTGTCCATGGCCTCGCCGTCGTGAACGGCACGCACGTCGTAGCCCTGCTCGCCGAGATAGCGCTGCAGCAGATCGCGCAGGCGCGCGTCGTCGTCGATGATGAGGATGCGGTGGGAATTGTTCATGGCGGCATGATAATCCGGCCAATCGGAATGGCTGTAAGAAATTGTGACCATAACGGCGCACTGAAACAAACTTTTACAATCTACCCGTTGGCGCAAACACTCCGCTTACAGTTCAATCGCATCATGCAATCACGCCGAAAGAGGCGAACCCAATCCCCAAGGAGAATGCCATGAACACCGTCCTGAAAACTTTAATTGCCGCAGGCATCGTCGCCGCATTCAGCCTGAACACGCTGGCCGCCGATATCGCGCCAGCCGACGCCCCCTATGTGCAAGAACACCAGCAACGCATGGATCGCATGAAGGCCATGACACCGGAACAGCGCGCCAAGGAACGCGAGTCCATGCACAAGGAGATGCAAAGCCTGACACCGGAGCAGCGCGCCGAACACCGCAAGGCGATGCGCGAATACAGGGAGAAGATGTCGCCCGAAGACCGCAAGGAAATGCGCGCGAAGATGCACGAAGACATGAAGAAAATGTCGCCGGAAGAACGCCGCGCCTATCGCGAGGAGCGGCGCCGCGAATGGGACAGCATGACTCCGGAACAGCGCGCAGAACGCCGCAAGGATATGCATAAGCACTGGGAGCAGATGTCTCCCGAAGACCGCAAGGAAATGCGTAAGGAAATGCGCGAGCATCGCAAGAACATGTCGCCCGAAGAGCGTGCGGAACACCGCAAAGAGATGCGCGAACGCTTCGAGAAAATGTCGCCGGAAGAGCGCCAGCAATTCAAGCGCGACATGGGCAAGCGTTGCGATGTAAAACCGGCCATGGGAGAGTGCCCCCCCGGCGAGGCTAAACCGAAGAAAGCGGGGTTACCTGGCGGCTAAACCCGCCAGGTAACCCCGCTTTCTTCGTCGAACAGGCCCCATGCTCTGGGGCTTTTTTTCATGCATCCTTTTGATTCCATGCTACAAGGGCGCGTAGGATGGGTTGAGCGTAGCGATACCCATCATGGTTGAGCATAACCACACCCCTCGCTATCATTCCCCATGACCAACTACCGCCGCAGCGACATCGCCGGAGCGAGTTACTTCTTCACGGTGAATCTTGCAGATCGGTCGCAATCCCTGCTGACCGACAACATCGCATTACTGCGCAGCGCCTTCGAATACACCCGCGAGCGCTACCCTTTCGCCATCGATGCCATCGCGATATTGCCTGACCACCTGCACGCCATCTGGAAACTGCCCGAAGGAGACTGCGATTTCGCGTTGCGCTGGCGATTAATCAAGACAGTGTTTTCACGCGGCTTGCCGCACGGCGAGCACCGCTCGGACAGCCGCCAAGGCAGAGGCGAGCGCGGCATCTGGCAACGTCGTTATTGGGAACACCTCATCCGCGACGAAACGGATTTTTCGCGCCATGTTGATTACATTCACATCAATCCGGTCAAGCATGGCTTGGTGTCGCGCGTCGCCGATTGGCCGCACTCGTCGTTTCATCGATACGTACAGGCAGGCATGTTGCCGGTTGATTGGGCGGGCGATGCGGGTGTGAATTGGGAGTGCGGCGAGCGCAAGGATTGATGGGTATCGCTGCGCTCAACCCATCCTACGTGGGGCTATTTCACCAAATACGTTTCTCTTAGCCTGCCATCAGTATCGAATATATATTGCACAGATTGCCCACAAGCAGCGCAGTTACTGCCGCGCCAGTAGGAAACGGTAATTGCATTAGATCCTTGGCACTCAACGGCTGTCACCATCCATACTGAATGTTGAGCCAGCGCATCTCTCGTAGGAAGTAAGAATTTAATCGAGGGTAATAGTCGAAGCGGCTGGCTGTTGATAATGTAATAAGCAGTTTCTTTCGCTGCAGGAACATCACCAAGGCACGTCTCATATTCCTCTGGATTTGTTTCCCCTTCCACGACGATTGATGCCGCCGCGCACTTGTAGGTCTTGGCATAAGGGATCGTATTAATATATTCCCCATCCTTCGGACATACGTCCGCGAATGCCACAATCGGCAATACAAGCAACATCACTGCACTTTGCTGTCGCATGAGATATCCCTTCCGAAGGAGCCCAACGTAAAGCGCGCGTAGATACCGTCTTCAGCGTCAACCGATTTTTGCATAATCACGCTGATATGGCTGACGAGTTTTAAGCACGCCGAAGCACAGATGCACCAGTTTGCGCATGGCTGCGCCGAGCGCAGACATCTTCGACTTCCCTCGTGCCAGCAATCGCTCATAGAGGGTTTTGACATGCGGATTGCAACGCGTCGCCACGACTGCGGCCATGTATAGCACCGCACGCACCTTGGCTGGCCCCGCCTTGGAGAGCTTGGCTCGTCCCAACACCGAACTACCCGACTGTCGCTCTACGGGCACCAAGCCAAGATAGGCCGCAAGCTGTTCGGCTGAGCCGAAGTTGTGGGCATGCATGACCGCGAGCATGTTGTTGCCTACCTGCGGTCCCACCGCCGGAATGCTTTGGAGCAAGGCCAGGTCGTTCTTGAGGCCGGGATGACGATCAATATGCTGGTCGATGTCCTGCTGCAATTGGACGAGCTGTTTGGACAAGAACTCGATGCTATCGGACAGCGATCTTCTTATCAGCGTCGGCGTGTCGGTGGCATCGGCTTTCTCCTGCCGGTTGCGCTCGCGTTGCAGGTCTTGGGCAATAGCCTCGCGCCGCGCGATCAGCGCTTGCAGTATCCGCGCCTCTGGCGCAGGCGGCGTCCAGGCGGCGGGTTTGAGCAATGCGCCGTAACGCGCCAAGACATAGCTGTCCATGCCATCGGTCTTGGTGCGCACCGCCAGTCCGCGTCCGAAGTCTTTGACCTGTGCCGGATTGACGATCGATACCGTAACGCCAGCATCAGCTAATGCCAACGCCGCTTGTTCGTGATAGACGCCTGTGGCATCCATGACGACATGCAGTTCATTGACTGAAATATGTTGTTTGCCGATCCACGCCAAGAAATCGGCAATGCCGGTGCGACTGTTAGCGACCGACTTGGATTTGCCCTTGTCGCCGTCTTCATTCAGCAACAAACAATCCAACTTGGCTTTGGCGACATCCATACCGAGATAGCGCATGATGATCTCCTATCAAAAAGTTAGCCAACTTCGCCCACTTGCCTTGTGCATTCAGGGTTTGCCCCTTGGCTACCGTTCAGTGTCTTTGTCGGCGAGAGGTGAAGCAGAGGGCCTGATCTACGTCACAAGGTCGAACCTTAAGGATGGGTTCAAGCTGCCTCTGCTTCGTGTGGTGGTAGCTAACCACCACGGAGAAAAAGATACAAGGATGGGTTGAGCGCAAGCGATACCCATCGTGAATTCGTTCACCGGCCTACCCTTAAACAGCCTGCCCCGCAGCATACCCCGATGCCCAAGCCCACTGGAAGTTGTACCCGCCCAGTTGCCCGGTCACGTCCACCACTTCGCCGATGAAATACAGCCCTGGCACTTCGTTGCATTCCATGGTCTTGGACGACAGCGCATGCGTGTCGACGCCGCCGCAGGTGACTTCGGCCTTGGTGTAGCCCAGTGTGCCGCTGGGGGTGACTTGCCAGTCGTTCAGCGCGGTGGCAATCAGTTTGCGCTGTTTGTCGTTGTACTGGTTCAGCGGCAGGTTCGCTACACCTTTCAGTTCGCCGCACCATGCGTCGGCGAAGCTCTTCGGCCACCATTGGGTCAAGTAGTTGCTCAGCAGTTTCTTGCTGCCCTTCTGTTCGGTCAGTTGCTCCATCATGTCGAGGCCGGGCAGCAGGTCGATGTGCAGCGGCTGGCCGTGTTGCCAGTAGGATGAAATTTGCAAAATCGCCGGGCCGCTGAGGCCTCTATGGGTCACCAGCATGTTCTCGCGGAAGCTGCGTTTGCCGAAGTTCACCGACACATCCAGCGAGACGCCGGTCAGGTCGGCATAGGCCTTCCAGTCGTCGGGGGCGACGCTCAGCGGCACCAGGCCGGGCTTGGGCTTGACGATGTTGATTCCGAACTGTTCGGCGACGTGGTAGCCGTATGGCGTCGCACCGGCCTTGGGGATGGACAGGCCGCCGGTCGCGACGACCAGCGACGAGGTGGTGAATGCGCCGCGCGAGGCGGAGACGTGGAACTTGCCCTTACCGCCCTCTTCCTTCGGCGCGTCGTACTTGATCTCTTCCACTTCGCAACCCATGAAGCGCTTCACTCCGGCCTCGTCGCATTCGTTGCGCAGCATCGTGACGATGGCCTCGGAGCCGTCGTCGCAGAACAGCTGGCCCAGCGTCTTTTCCTGAAAGGCGATGTTGTGCTTGTACAGCAGCGCGATGAAGTCCTGCGGCTTGTAGCGCGCCAGCGCGGAGCGGCAGAAGTTCGGGTTCGCGGAAATGAAGTTGTCCGGCACCACGTCGCGGTTGGTGAAGTTGCAGTTGCCGCCGCCGGAGATGCGTATCTTCTCGGCGAGCTTTTTGGAGTGGTCGATCAGCACAACGGAGCGCCCGCGCTGCGCGGCCTGCATCGCGCACATCAGGCCTGCGGCACCTGCGCCGATAATGATTACGTCTGTTTTCATGGTTGGTTCCTGCGCCCTGTGGGCGCTTATAAGGTTAGGGCGAGTGCCCGATCAATGTTGTTCCGGGCGGATCACGCCGCGCCTTCGAGCTGCTTCCACAGACACGCGCCCCTGCTGGCCTTATCGATGTCGGCGAGTTGCTGCGCATGCGCGGCCAGTTCCTCTTCGGTCGGCTGCAACACGCGCAGCGGCGGACGCGAGCCGTCCGGCTCCAGCTTCGCGACCTGGCGTTCGGCGGGGGCCTGCTGGTCGTCGCCGAGCAGGCTCTCCTGCCCGCGCGTCATCGCGAGGTAGACCTCTGCGAGCAGTTCGGTATCCAGCAGCGCGCCGTGCAGCGAGCGGTGCGCGTTGTCAATCTCGTAACGGCTGCACAACGCATCCAGGTTGTTCTTCTTGCCCGGATGCATCTCGCGCGCGACCTTGAGTGTGTCGATCACCGGGTTGGTCAGCGGCGTCAGTCCGATCAGTTTGAGCTCGTGGTTCAGAAAGCCCATGTCGAACGGCGCGTTGTGGATGATGAGTTCCGCTTCGCCGATGAACTCCAGAAAGCTGGGCGCGATGTCGGCGAACTTCGCCCGTCCGCGCAGCATATCCCAGGTGAATCCGTGCACCCGCGCAGCGTCCTCGTCCACCTCGCGCTCGGGATCGACGTAATGGTGGAAGTGGCTCTTCGAGACACGGCGCCCCTCCAGCACGATGGCCGCCACTTCGATGATGCGGTGTCCGCCGGCGGGGCTCAGGCCGGTGGTTTCTGTATCCAGCACTATCCTACGCATGAACGCTCCCCTGCGGGTGCCCGGCCATATGCTTCTCGGCCACCGATTCCACGCCGCGGTTCGCCAGCTGGTCGGCGCGCTCGTTGCCGTCGTGGCCGGCATGGCCCTTGACCCATATCCATTCGATCTCGTGCTGTGCCGCGACCGCGTCCAGCCTGCGCCACAGGTCTTCGTTCTTCACCGGCTTCTTGTCCGCGGTTTTCCAGCCGCGTTTCTTCCAGCCCTCCAGCCACTCGGTGATGCCTTGCAGCACATACTTGGAATCGGTATGCAGCTTGATCTGGCAATGCCGCTTCAGCGCCTCCAGCGCAGAGATCGCGCCCATCAGCTCCATGCGGTTGTTGGTGGTGTGCGCCTCGCCGCCGAACAGCTCGCGCTCCTTGCCCTTGGTGCGCAGCAGCGCGCCCCAGCCGCCGACGCCAGGATTTCCCTTGCACGCGCCGTCAGTGAATATTTCTACGATTTCTTTATCCATGCTTGATATCTATTCAAATGTTTCCGTAGGGGCACGGCGGTGTCAATTCCGCCCAACCTTCGGTTGGTTGCGGATTGCCTGACTTTGTTGTGCCGTGCCCCCGCAATGCGTAATGCGGTTGTTCAGTTTCGGCGCGGACGGCATTAGCCTGCCGACCAGTCCCTCGTTCCATTGCGGCTTGATCAGGCGCATGCCATGCACACGCTTCACCGCATGCAGAAAATACACTCCACCGCTCACCGCCCACCAGCGGTCGCCCGCGCGCTCCATGAACGCAAATCGTTCCAGCCACTTGGTTTGATGCACCGGCGGTGCATAGGCGGCGAAACGTCCGCCGACCACCTCGAAACCCAGCAGCGCCAGCCAATCCTTCAGCCGCGACAGCGCGATAAACTGGCCGCACCAGGGATAACCTCGCGGCCCCTGCGCGCGATGCAGCCCGCCCAACGTTTTCTTCATCCCCCACAAACTGCGCGGGTTGAAGCCGGTGATGATCAGGTTGCCCTCCGGCATCAGCACCCGCTCCACCTCGCGCAGGATGAGGTGCGGGTGCTCGGCGAACTCCAGCACATGCGGCATCAACACCAGATCCAGACTCGATGTCTCGAACGGCAACTCGGCGCAGATCAATCGCACGTCGTTGCCCGCCTGATTGCCGGCAGAGAATCGCAGCGGCATGCGGCTGCTGCGCAGGAAATCGTGCTCGGGCGAGCCCAGTTGCATCGCGTTGAAGCCGAAGATGTCGCTCACCGTACGGTCGAAATAGTCCTGCTCGCGCGCCAGCACATAGCCGCCCTGCTCGGAGGCAAACCACTCGCTCAATGTATGTGCAGTTAACTTACAATTCGGCATCGCTCACAACCCGTCCGTTCCATGTTGACCATCGCCGCCATTCCCGCGCTGCAGGATAACTACATCTGGGCCATCCATAACGACACCCACGTCGCGCTGGTCGATCCCGGCGAAGCCGCATCCGCACTGGAATTCATCGAAACCCGCGGCCTGATACTGACGGCCATCCTGTGCACCCACCGCCACCCCGACCATATCGGCGGCATCACGAAATTGCGCGGAGTATACAACGTACCGGTGTACGGACGGCGGCATCCCGGCACTCAACGCATCGCCGCCAATCGCCACATCACCGACGACCTGATCGAAGGCGACCGCCTGAGGCTGGATGCACCGGGGCTGACGTTTGACATTCTGGAGATTCCAGGCCATCTGGAAGACCACATCGCCTACCTCGCACCAGGCATGCTGTTCTGCGGCGACGTGATGTTCGGCGCAGGCTGCGGGCGCAACTTCGAAGGCACGCTGACGCAACTGCACGACTCGCTGCAACGCCTCGCCCATCTGCCGGACGACACCCAAGTCTACAGCGCCCACGAATACACCGCCGCCAACCTGCGCTTCGCGCTGGCCTGCGAACCGGACAACCCGGCGATCCGGCAGCGCATCGAAACCACCCGGCAACTGCGCGATGCCGGCCAGCCCTCGCTCCCATCCTCCATCGCACTCGAAAAAGCCACCAACCCGTTCCTGCGCTGCAACGAACCGGAAATCGTCCGCACGCTGCAAACCAGAGGCCTCGCCGACACCCGCGAACTGGGCGTTTTCACCGCCCTGCGCGAGTGGCGCAATCATTTTTGATTGCGGGGAAGGGCGTTCTGGTTTATCCTGCGCGCCCTTTCGGAATGGCGGATGCAGCATCAAGCGCCGGCCTGTTCCCAAAGAACCATCTGGAGAGGTGGATGAGCGGTTTAAGTCGCACGCCTGGAAAGCGTGTGTGGGGTAATACCCCACCGCGGGTTCGAATCCCGCCCTCTCCGCCAAATACAAAACCGTCCCTCGTGGACGGTTTTTTATTTGGTTGAAAGGAAGTGTGGACGAAACCTCCGCGCAGCGGTGGCCGTAGCCACCAGCGAGCACCGCTCGCGCAGAATGCCGAAGGCAATCCCGAGCATAGCCCCCGAGTCACTATAACGGCCCGGAATACATTGGCAGCACACTGACGAATTGGGCGGAACGACAAGGAATTCGGCTTGACCATCCAGCCGGGCCAACCTCAGCAGAATATCTATATTGAACGCTACAACCAGACGGTGCGCTACGACGCTGTCACGGGATGTTAACAGTCGCCTGCCCGGCGAAGTTTATCGAGATCACCCCGCCGAACGAGCACATCAGCTTGGATGAATTGTTCAGCGCGGGCATATTGGCGATCATCACCGTCGCACACCCCGGCGCCCAGGGCGCGGCCGTCATCGGTGTGCAGGGCATCGGCGTCAGCACCCCCAAAGCCGCAGCCGTCGCCGCCGCCACCGCAGGGTTAGCCGGACTCTGGCACATCGCGAACGGCAGGATGTTGACGAACGGCTTGTTGTCCATGATATTCGCATCCGGCACATTGCCCGTCAGCACCCGGTTCGCCGGCAACACCATCAACGAACTCGGCGCCATGCCGAAACTGCATTGCATCACGGCGTTCATGCAAACTTGTTGTCCCATACCTTATTTCCAGTTTATCGGTTGCTTACAATTCGGCGCTAATCCGCGCAATGTTCGATTCCCGCAGTCCTTAGGAGACGCTGATTTAATCCGTTCGCCCCATAAAGCTTTTGGTCTGGCATCCGCCTGAGCCTGTCGAAAGGCTCGCCACGAACAGAGGATTAAATCAGCACTTCGCTAATGCCCCGAACAGATTGTAGGAGCGTGCCCTGCACGCGAACACTCCATATCGCGTGCAGGGCACGCTCCTACCGTTCATGTTGAGTTTACCGAAATGCGGGCGATGTCACATCAGTCGATCATAGCGGCATCCCGCACGAACCGTTTCTACCGCGACATCTTCGCCAGATCGGCCTCCAATCCCTTCAGCAACTCACGAGCCGCAACGTTGCCCGGGTCGGCCTGCACCACCCTGCGTGCCAATGGTTCGGCAAGTTCGGGCTGGCCCAGCAGATGGTGGCACACCGCCATGTTGTGAAAAACGTGGTCTGTCCCCAATGTTGTTCACTTAACCGTTCGTGGTGAGCTTGTCGAACCACCGGCTTCGCAACCAAGGCCCTTCGACAGGCTCAGGGCGAACGGAATTTTTCTAAAGTGAACAGCATTGGGTCTGTCCCTGAGGTTTCCCTGAGAGCCTGGCCCCATTGATCCGATCAAATTAATTTGAAACTCGATAATTCACGTTGCCATTATTCCAACGGTAAACAGTGTGCCCCTGCTCTTGTTGAGATTGAGCATGGGCACTCAATGCCATCGCATCTGCGGTGCTGTTGACACCATCGCTAATCGGAAACTTCGTGGCACCTGCCTCCCCAACTCCAATAATCTGCCAAGCAGGCAAACCAATCGTAGGTCGATCTCCTGCCGGATAACCCTCATTATCGCCATGATTCAGCAGATGCCACGCACTCATACCCTGTTCGTAGTTGCGCGGGAACATAGAACTCCATTTACACTTGTTCACCCCAGCCCCCTCCGGGTTTGTCCAAATAACGATATGCACCCCGCCCGGATCGCCAAGCGTTTCCAGTAACGTATTGCCTCCTATCCCTCTATCGGTATAGGCATGCAACCCCTTGGGGGCGTTATTATTGAACTCCCCATCGAATACATGCGTTCGCAAGGGAACAGGTAAACCGTTGTAATACTCCGTAAGAGCTTCCCTGCTTTGCGTCTGGGTCTGACGAAACTGCGTCATGGGTAGCAGGAACAAATCTCTTACCGCCTCGAAGCCCAAAGCCGAGTAGATATGCCAATTTTCAATCAGGGTCTCTTGGTGCTCAACAAAATATCCCGTAGCATCCAGATCGTCATCCTCGGGAGGATGTTGCGCAAAGAAGGCATTGGCGTTGTTCTGTGTAAATGCGTGCCCCACCCAATAATCCGTAAACGCGGTTTCGAGGAAGTCATTGCTACAAAGCAGCAGGTAACCCGCTTGCCTTAGCGCATCTCCGTTGGCTAGCCGATATTGCGCAAGCGTCATGGGCCGCACCGGAACATGCCCCCCGACAAATCCCGCAGCATTAACAGCCGTAAACACATGCGCTCGGTGATAGCGATAGAAAGCCCCCCCCAAGCGGTCCTTATCCGTTCCGTTATCGTAGTTAGTCGCGCCCAAGGCAGCCTGCACTCGCGCTTTCCATACCTGCGGCGTTTCACCAGCAACGGGGGGATGGTTCTGGACGAAAGTATCTGCATCCTGTTTGGACCATGCCAATTGAATTACCATTCGCTGCAGAAGTGGAGCGAAGCTAAAGCTGGAATTACTGAGCGGTCGCCCTTGCACCATCTGGGTCGCCCTCCCCCCCATCACATCAGCCTCATGTTCCAGAGATTTATCGTCGTTGACTGGTACACCCTCTTTCATCTGCATCGTCGGCTTCACCCGCCCCTGCGCCTGCTGCACCACATGCCAAGCCTCATGCGGCAGATGCTGTTCTTGCCCCGGCGCAACATGGATATCCGTCCCCTGCGCATAGGCCAGCGCATTCAACTGCGCCGGCTGCGACGAGTTGTAATGCACTTTCACGTTGTCCATTGACATGCCGGAAAGATTCTCGATCCCTGACTTGAGGTTGTCCGGCAGCCCGGTGTTATTCGGTTTCGCAGGCGCTGCTTCGCGCTGGGCCACTTTTGCTTGCAGCGGCTCTTCCGCCTCCTCGCGCTGCGCAGTTTCCCCGGTAAGGCTGCCGATCTGTTGCCGCTGCGCCGTAACGTTCGGACTGTTGTGGATGGCGCTTATCGCCTTGCGTTGCGCGACCATGCGCGGGCTGTTGTTCGCCATCGCCGCGAGCTGCGCGAGCCTGCCCACCTGCGGGCTCGCGTCCGCCAAGGCTTCGAGCTGCGCGATCTGCTCGCCTTGCGGCGATTCGAGCGCGGCGCCGTTCCCCTGCCGTTGTGCGGGTTGGTTTTGCGTCTGGTTGTATTGCGGTTCGGCTTTTTGCATTGCCCTCTCCCCTGCCCCTCTGAAGAAACAACTAGCCAATCCACTAAGCCAGCAAGCTGGCAAGTGGCTGGTTATCCCGCAAGCGGGAGAGGGGGCTGTCAATGATAGTTGTTCGACGCCCGCGAAAACGCCTCATAAATATCCGGCAGCTTGAGCCCCCGCTTATCCATTACGGCCTGCCGCATATAAACCAAGTACTGGCGCGGCATGACTTGCGGGATATCTTTGGCGGGCACGCCCTTGTCCAGGATGGCGCTGGTCATGCGCGCGATCACGTCGCCCTGCTCGAAACCGGATGCGCCTATGGCCAGCATGCCGCCGTCTTCCATCATAAAACCGCCCATGCCGATCACGGGCACGCGGGAGTTGGCCTCGGTCCACTCGATGAGCTCGGCGGGTGGAACGAAGCCTTCCCGTCCGTCCTGCCGCAGGACGTTCTGGTAATTCGAGATCAGGATCAGGTCGCCCCCGGCGGATGCGGCGGCGACGGCGCGCTTCCATTCGTCGAACGTGCCCGCATGCTTCGACGCCGCTAGCCTGAACGGAGACCAGTCCGCCGCCTCAATCTCCTTGCTGTCCTCCATCACGGAAGCGGATTTGTCGCCGATATGGACGATGCGTTTACCTAGCGGATTGCCGCTCCTGTCGCGAATTTCCGAAAGCATGCTGCGCAAGCTGTTCAATGGTTTGCGTTCGAAGATGCCGGTGACATTTTTTGTCAGATGATAGCCGTAAGGAATAACGGAGCCGTTTATTCCGGCGAATACGAGACTGACTTTCGGGTCTTTGATGTACTCCTTCAGCGCATATTTCTGCGCATCATCGTCGATTGCGATAACCAAGTCGGGCCGGAAGCGCTCGATCTCGCGCGCCGCGAGCATCCCCGCCCTGCGCTTGAAATCTGCATCCGGATGCCTCTTGGCGTTCATGTAATGCCATTGGATCTTGTAGTGCAGGTTGCCGTCGAGCACGCGCCTGAGGCCGGTATCGACATCGCGCGTCCACATATAGTCGGTATCGTAGCTCTGGATTACCAGCACCCTCGGCTGCGAGGCCTTGAACCAGAACAGCAGCAGAACGACCAGCAACAAGAAAGCGACGACCAGCCAGTTTTTCAGTTTTCTTGTCATAGCAACCCCAGCGCGGCCCAGAACGGAATCGCGGCATAGACGCCGGCCAGGCGGACGAGATTCATCAGCATGTTGAATTTGAGGAATGCGCCCTCGTCGTATATGCGCTTCTCGCGCACCAGCTCCTGGAACTGCTGGTAATGCGGGCACTGATAGGGAAAGACCCACATGTCGCCCAGCAGCAGCAGGATGAAGCCGATCACCCAGGGATTCACGCCGGCCTGGCTCGCGACCGGCATGAAGATGGTCGCGCTGATGGCGATGGTCGCGGTATTCGGGAACACCAGCCGCATCACGAAGAGCACCACGAACAGCAGCGCGACGAACAGGCCGAAGCTGGTGCGCAGCACTTCGCCCAGCACGGCGAGTTCGGCGGTCAGCAACTTGTCCAGCCCGAGATAGTTGAACGTGCCGATGACGCCGATCAGCGTGCCGAGGTAGATCAGCCCGGGCCAATCGGTCTTCTCCTTGAACTCGCTGCGGCTCAGGAATCCGAACAGAAGCAGGCCGTAGAGTATCGCCATGCCCATCCACGGCGGCTGGATGTTGTGAATGGAAGTAGTGACGATGCCGATGGTGAACAGCACGATGCCCGCGATGGCGGCCCACTCGCGCTGCTTGATGTTTCCCAGCAATTGCATCTGGACATCGACCTGCTGTTTCGACAACTGCGGCTTCTCGGGACTGCCGAACATCAGCTTGACCGCCAGCAGGTACAACGCCAGCATCGCGACGGCCGCGACCGAAGTCGAGAACAGCCAGTATATCCACGAGAAATGCTGCTGTTCCTGCGGCGACAGCATGCCGTAGATCACGAAGTTGATCGAACGGCTGGTCAGGAAAGTCGCCGAGAAAAGCGTCGCCCCGGTGAATGCGGAAATCGCCAGCCTGGTCGCCGCCTTGCCGCGCAAGTGGAATTTCACCGTCTCCACCATATCGACCAGGAACGGCGCCATCATCACGGTGCGTGCATTGATCGACGGGATCACCGGGTTGATCAGATAACCGGTGAACAGCAAACCGAAGTTGTGCCCAACGTTCGTGCCGGGCAAGTAGCGCAGCAGCCACAGCAGGCAACGGAAGCTCAGCCCGGAATACACCACCACGGTGCCGAGCCCGAGGATGCTCATCGCCATGAAGAAGCCGTCGGAGGCGAAGCCGCCCAGCACCACCTTGGGCGGCGCGAGTCCCAGCGCCAGGATCATCAGCACCGCGAACAGTCCGGGGATGAATTCGTCGACGAGTTCGAATACCCACATCACGATCGCCGCGCTGAAGATCGCGAGGAAGGTGCGCACCTCGCGCCCAACGCCCCAGCCTTCGGCGAACAGCATGATCCCCAGCGGAATCAGGATGGCCAGCAGCCAGCCGAACGCCTCGATGCCCTCGCGCCCCTTAGTCACCTGCCGCTCGGACTGAGCGGTCGATGCCCGGCGCACCTCTTCCCCGCCGAAATTCGCCAGCAGCGAAAAATAGAACTCCGCCTTGTGCCCAGGGTTGTACTGGTTCAGCCCGATCAGGCTGGTGCGCGGCACGGCAAACGCGACCACGTCGGTGGCCGCGACGGCATCCGATAAATAGCATGGCACATCCGTCGCCGCCTCTTCGCCGAAGCGCGTGCCGTCCATGGTCACGCGCTTGCCTTCCGGCGTGACCAGCTCCACCGTTCCGCTCTCGATCAGGTAAAGCATGTCGGCATCGGCATGCGCCTTGTAGATCGTCTCGCCGGCCTTGAAACACCGCTCGTGGACGTTTCTCACCATCCGCGCCAGACTCTCGTTCTGGCTTTTCGAGATGATCGGATCGCTGGTTAGGTGCAGGGCTGCACGGGTGCTGGTTGGCATTTTGTCTCCTTCTTGTCCGCGGCCTGAAATTCCTTGCCGGCGAACCGCATTCAGCACGATGAAAGAATTGGTATCGTTACTGCGCCCAATTCACCAAAGATAAACGCCGCCGTTATGCCCATGCTTTGCATGTACGGTCATATCAACCAATACCATCTTGTATGCTGTTGGCATATGGTGCCATGTCCATTTGCTTTTTCTAAGCTTGGTGGTATATGACGCTTTGCTTTGGCCGCTCTTTTTCGCATACAACAGATCCCCGATAGCGAAGTGCTGTGCCCTGTCTTTGGTGTTTATATTCTGTTTCGCGGCACTCAGATCAATTTCCGAGCCGCTCATGACGGGAGGCGACCAGCTCGTCTTTGCTGAAGGAGCACCGAAATCGATACTTCCTTTGCCATCCGTTGTGTACGAGACCCCGACAAACTGTGCACCGCCACTCGTGGAATAGGTCTTGGGACCTGAAACGGTGTTGCCTTTGCGCGCTAATTGAGTGATTCCCGCCTTGGTCACATACTGATCTATCTCATCCGGATCGTCGTGTTCACCCAAGTCTCCATGATCCACACAGTTCTTTTCCTCCTCATCCGTCTCATTGCCCTCTTCACTCACAAAACCTGTCAATTCTTGGAATGCAGAAGACAATTCGCTATTTTTTTGCCGATCCAATATTCCATTCACAATTACCAGGGCATTTTCTTCTGAGTGCTTTGTCAACAGCCACTTATAGGTAGCTTGCATGTCCTCATTGGATGTAAATACTGTCTCATCGATGATCTTTTGCATCGACCGCGTTATCACGAATTGCATAGGAGTATTCGTGATGGCCGAGAAGTCCCCAAGCTTGCGCTGGGCCACATGAGCATCTTTTCCTTGCAACAGTGCTTTCTGCCCCATCACATCCGCCTCGCGCTCCAGCCCGACATCGTCGTTTACTGGAACGCCGTCCTTCATCTGCATCGTCGGCTTCACCCTGCCCTGCGCCTGCTGCACCACATGCCAAGCCTCGTGCGGCAGGTGCTGCTCCTGTCCCGGCGCAACATGGATGTCGGTGCCCTGTGCATAAGCCAGCGCATTGAGTTGCGCGGGCTGCGATGAGTTGTAATGAACCTTGACGCTATCCATAGCCATGTCGGACAGCGACTCGATACCGCTCTTGAGGTTGTCCGGCAGGCCGGTGTTGTTGGGTTTTACGCGGGCGTCTGCGCATTGAGCAACTTTCAGTTGAGACGACTCCCCGGCTTTCACCAGTTGCGCAGTTTCGTCGCATTCCTCTCCGGCTCGTGGCGAATATCCGTCTTGTATCAGCGACTCCCCTTCTGGGGGCGGAGGGCGATCCTGCCCGCCTTGCCCGGGGCGCGGAGTGGGTGGCGCAGACTCCCCTTGCCCGGGACCCTGACCCCATTCATCTCCCTCGCGACCGCTGAACTGTATCGGAGCACTGGGTTTGGCCGGAGTCTCGGCGCGCTGGGCAATACCATGGATGGCTTGGCGCTGGGCGGCTTGCGCCGGACTGTTATGCACCTGCCCGATCAGTTTGCGTTGCGCCGCCATCGCCGGGCTGGAATCGACTATCGTTGCGAGTTGCGCTTGCTTGCCTGCCTGCGGACTGCTCTCCACCATAGCTTCGAGTTGCGCGATTTGCTCAGCCTGCGGCGAGTCGAGCGCCATGCCCTTGCCCTGCCGCACGGCGGACTGGTTTTGTGCATGCACATTTTGTGATTCGGCTTTTTGCATGACCGCTTCCCTTATCTAATCCTCAAAACTCTTACACCGCGAAGCACACGATGGGCTCACCGCGTGGGCAGGTGAAGCTTGCCCACCCTACAAAAACTACTTCTTGGGTATCTCCAGTTTCGGTGCTTCCATCTTCGGCACTTCCGGTATCGGAGGCAGCGGAGGCAACGGCGGTAGTTCGGGCGCAGCCAGCAGTTTCTGCAAGCCCATCAGTTTGTCCGGCAGTGCCTTGATCTGGTCCCAAAGCCACAGCCACACTTTCCATCCCAGCGGCTCCGGCACTTCCGCCGGGAGGGCGTGGTTCTTTGTGCTGCCGTCGCCCAATTGCCCTGCGCTGTTGTTGCCCCATGCCATCTTCGTGCCGTCCGCCTTGAGCGCCACGCTGTGGCCGTCCCCCGCCGCCACCGCGAGGACGTCGGCAATCTTCGCCACGGGAATCGGTACGGTGCTCGCTTTGTTGCTGCCGTCGCCGAGTTGGCCGTAAGTGTTGTCGCCCCAGGCCAGTAGCGCACCGCCCTCCAACAGCGCCAGCGCGTGTTCGCTGCCCGCCGCGAGCACAAGCGCCTTGGCGAGCTTGGGCACAAGCGTCGGCTTGTGGCTTTCATCCAAAGTGCCGTTGCCCAACTGGCCGGTGTCGTTCTTGCCCCATGACCAGACCGTGCTGTCGGACTTGGTCGCCAGCATGTAGGCCCCGCCCGCCGCCACGGCGAGCACATCGCTCAATCCCGCGACCTGCACCGGCACGTTGCGATTCAGCGTCGTGCCGTCGCCCAGTTGACCGTGCGCGTTGTTGCCCCAGGCCCACAGCGTTCCGTCGTTCTTGAGCGCCACGGTAAAATCTCGCCCCGCCGCAACCGACTTCACATCAGAGAGTTCTTTCACTGCAACGGGACTGGCGTGGTCCATCGTGCTGCCGTCGCCCAACTGGCCGTTGTTGTTCATGCCCCACGCCCACACCGTGCCGTCGTTCATGAGCGCCACGCTGTGCCAGCCGCCCGCCGACACGTCGCGCACGTCGGACAGTCCAGGCACCGTTGCGGGCGTATCGCGCCGTTTCTTGCCGCCGTCGCCCAGTTGCCCCTTGTCGTTGTCGCCCCAGCTCTGCACCGTGCCGCCGAACATCAGCGCGACGGTGTGGTACATGCCCGCGGACAGCGACAGCACGCTCTTGAGGCTGGCGATCCCGACCTGGCTGCGCTGCTGTCCTGAGCCGCCGTTGCCGATCTGCCCCTGCGAGTTGTCGCCCCACGCGCTCACCGTGCCGTCGTACTTGAGGCACAGGCTGTGCGCGCCGCCCGCCGCCATTTCGGGCATGATGAAAATGGTCTTGTTGATACGGCTGGATTGTTTCTCCGGCGTGGCCGGGTTGTAGTCGGCATTGCCCGGCTGGTTCGCGGCGACGACGCAGATGCCTTCGCCGATGCCGCTCACGGTGTCAGCGCTGACGCTGCAGACGTCCGGCGTCATGCTGCCGAACACCGGCGCGAGGTCGGAACTCGTAGTGGCGCGCAGCTTGCCGCTGCTGCCCACGATGACCAAAGGAGTCGCCCCGAAGTCTATGGTCTGGCTGCCCTTGCCGACGAAGATGCGCTGCGTTGCGCGCGGTGCAGCGGCGTAATGCCCGTCGCCAAGTTGATCTGCGGCGACGATGCACTCGCCTGCCGCCGTCGCACCGATCTCGTCGGCGACGACCAAGCAAACGGCCGGCGTCAGGCTGGAAAAATGAACCGCGAGGCCGGAGCTCGCAGTCGCTCTGACCTTGCCGCGCAGCCCTGCGGCAAGCTGCGGCGCGTCGCCGAAACTCACGGTCTGCTCCGCATCGATCTGGTTGCTTCCAAGATTGAGGTCGCCGGACACCACCACCGGACTCGGGCGATCTATCCCCCAACTATCGTCGCCCACCTGACCGGAATAATTCCAACCCCACGCGACCACCGTGCCGTCCGCTTTCAACGCAAGCGCATGCCCCTCGCCCGCCGCAATCGCCACCACGCCGACAAAGTTAGGAACGACTGCGGGCGCACGGCGTTCCGCCGTGCCGCCGTCGCCGAGTTGACCATGCGCGTTATCGCCCCACGCCCACAACGTGTGATCCGATTTCAGCGCCAGCGTGAAGCCGCCGCCCGCCGCAATCGCCACGATATTGGCTAGCCCCTGCGCCTGCACCGGACTGTCCGCCATCTCGCCATTGCCAAGCTGACCGTGTACGTTGCCGCCCCACGCCCACACCGTACCGTCCGCCTTCAGTGCAACCGTGTGGTTGCCACCCGCCGCAATCGCCACTACGCCATCGATCCCCTGAACCTTCACCGGAGTCAGGCGACCCAGCACAGTGCCGTCGCCGAGTTGCCCATGCGCGTTGTCGCCCCATGCCCAGACCGTACCGTCGGATTTCAGCGCCACACTGTGCGCCTCGCCCGCCGCGATGGCGCGTACGCCCACGAGCGCCTGAATCACCACCGGCTTGGGCCGCGCCACCTTGCTACCGTCGCCCACCTGTCCCGAAACGTTCTTGCCCCACGCCAGCACCGTACCGTCTGACTTCAGCGCAAGGCTGTGCCAACCGCCCGCCGCGACCACCGCGATTTCGGAAATTTCCGGCACGACAACCGGACTCGATTGATCCTCCAACGCCCCGTCGCCGAGCTGTCCGTTCGGATAGTTGCCGCCCCATGCCCTCACCGTGCCATCCGACTTCAGCACGACCGTATGCTCGCGCCCCGCCGTCACTGCTGCCACACCGGTGAGCTCCGGCACGGCCTGCGGGATCAGACGATACTGTGTGCTGCCGTCTCCGAGCTGGCCCTTGGAATTGTCGCCCCACGTCGAAACCGTGCCGTCGGATTTGAGCGCGACCGTGTGCCCGTAGCCCGATACGACCATGGGCGTGACGGCGAACGCGGGCGCGGGACAGAGCAGCGCGAACAAAATAATGAGACGATTGGCGTGAACAGTCGGGATCATTATTACGGATTAGTTTTGGTTATGGATACATATTTCACACTTCCGACCGAATCCTTCGGATAGCGTCTTTTACTAAATCGTTTCATCAAACAATACCGAGTTTTCTGTTCGGATTAATAGCCTCAATGAACACTTGCTTTGCCAGTTTGAGTCGCCTTCACCATACGCATTCTTGAGTCTATTTTTCCATCTTGTGTGCTGTGCCTTTTTTACCGACCCCGACATATTTGAAAGATGTTCATACGCTTTGCTTTCTTCTGTCACATTAACTCTTGCCATCAATTGGGCTCCGCCGTAACTTTTCGCTCTTACTCCCGTTGTTAGTTGCGACAATGCACTATTAATGTTTTCGTTGATTTGCGGGAACGCCCCCGATACCAGCTTATTTTCTCCAGCAACCACAACATCGCCCTGATCGTCATAACCAATACCATCCGCCTCAGTCGTGTCACTAATCCCAAAACCAATTGTTGTTGCATCATCTACGCCACTCTCCGCCACCAACTCTTTTACAAGATTCCATTCGTCCAACTTTCTATTCGCAGCCCAGTATGTGTCTTTTCCCCATTGCTCTGATCCATAAAGCGGATCATCGATACCGACCCCACCCTCCATAGAAGAACTTTTAATATCGGCCGCCACGCTCTCCGCCATATTTTTCAGCAAGCCGAGCCCCTCCGGAACCGCAAATAACTGCGTGGCAATATTTGTTGAGGAAACTTGAGTCAGCTTCTCCTTCAATTGTACGGCTGCCCCCTCAGCCTTCGCCCCCATCACATCCGCCTCATGTTCCAACGATCTGTCGTCGTTGACCGGCACGCCCTCCTTCATCTGCATCGTCGGCTTAACACGCCCCTGTGCCTGCTGCACCACATGCCAAGCTTCATGCGGCAGGTGCTGTTCCTGTCCGGGCGCGACGTGGATGTCGCTTCCCTGCGCGTAGGCGAGCGCGTTGAGTTGCGCGGGTTGCGAGGAGTTGTAGTGAACCTTGACGTTGTCCATCGACATGCCGGAAAGATTCTCGATACCGCTTTTCAGGTTGTCCGGCAGGCCGGTGTTATTGGGCTTGGCGACCTCCTTCAACTGAATGGATGAGGCCGCTTCAAACTTTCCCTGGAGAGGCTCCTCTTCTTCGACGCGCTGCACCGCCTCGAACTTTCCTTGCAGAGGTTCTTCTTCCTCTACCCGCTGTGTAGTTTCAAATTTGCCTTGTAACGGCTCTTCCTCTTCTATGCGCTGAACCGCATCGAACTTCCCTTGCAGCGGCTCCTCATCTTCCACGCGCTGTATCGCGCCGCCAAACAGGCTTTGCAATTTCTTGCGCTGGGCGATCATCGCGGGGCTGTCGTCGATGCTATTCGCCTGTTCGATCTCGCGTGACTTCGAGGTAAATTTTGCTTGCGCGGTGCGTTGCGCGTTTTCCGATTCGTTGCCTTGTTTCTGTGCTCGTTGCATTTCGGCCTCCTTGTTTAAGGTTGATGCATCAAAAATAAATGTCGGTTTCGCGAAGCTACTACCCTCTCCCCCACCCCTCTCCCACAAGTGGGAGAGGGGTGATCATCCCTTGTACATCAGCACCGTAAAATCATCTTCCAGATACCCGCGCACCAGCCGCACATTCGGCGACAGGCGCTTGCAGAATTCGATGACTTTCTCCGCATCGTGGCCGACCAGCAACGGATGCGGCGGGAATCTCGATGCGTCCAGCATGTTGAAGGCGAGTGCCTTGTTCGCGGCGAGGTACATCTTCACGATCATCGAAAAATAGAATCCGGGGTCTTCGCAGCGGTAGCCCAGCACGCCGGAGGCGAACACGTAGTCGGCTTGCGGCAAATCGGCGTCGGTGAAGTCCGCGATGCAGAAATAGCAGGACGGGCGCTGGCCGTAGAGGTTGCGTGCCTGCGTGACGAATTCGGCCATCTGGTCTATTCCGACGTAGCCGAAGCCGTGAAACCGCGCATCGAGAAAACCCTTCAGGTCACCGTGTCCGCAGCCGATGTCGAGCACCGAGCAGCCATTCAGGTCGGCCACGGCGGCGAGCGTCTCGAAGCGTTTGGTCTGGCTGTCCTCGCCGCGATAGCCCAGCGCCTCGACCGTACCGTTGTCGTATTCGCCGATGCGGTGGCGGTGGTAATGGATGATGGTGGCTTTTTCCAGCAGGGTCATCATGGCAGGTTCGCCTTTCTCTTTTTGTCGTAGTAGTTCCAGACGATATAGGCGAGAACTATCGCGATGACGAGTATCAAAAGTCCGTTCCCCTTGGATATTTTTTCCCATGCCGGATCGCAGAACAGCAGGGCAAAAGTAATCAGCAGGAAGGGGGCGACCACGCCGCCGAGGAAATACAGGAAATATTGGTTGAACAAATTCCGCCAGTCGCACGCGACGATGTACAACGGAATGCTCGCTAGCAAGATCAGCAGGAAAATATCCCAAGTGATCCTGAACGCCCATCTGTTCGGACAAACGTATTGGCAGACGGCGGGCTTCGCCGCATTCTCGCTTTTGTCGATATGCAGAAAATTGTCGTGCAGTACATCGCTAGCGAGAGTGGACGAATCCGCCGTCGGATCGACTCCGGATATGACGGGTTGCGTCCAGAAACCGATGCCGCCGAAATTGTCTTTCGCATAAATCACGTCGTCCAGTAGCTGGCTTTCGTTGCGGCCATCATAGGTGAGCACCATCGCGACATTGCGCAACAGCTTCATCCTGTCCTTACCGTGCAAGCCGTTCTCGATATTCAGCCGCAACATTTTTTTGTCGTAGGTAGTCGGCTCCTGCACCAACACCAGGAAGAGCGCGTCCAGTTCCTTGTCGTTTTCGTCGTTACCCTCGACGTTATCCAACAGCGATAGCAAGCGGGGATAGTCGTAGACTCCCTTACCCAGTTCCGCGCTGCGGAACATGAGATTCACGGAATACTTGCGACCGCTTGATTTCAGTTTGTTGCGCAGTGCGCGGATGAATCCGTCGAAGGCATCGACCGCATCCGCATCCTGCGGATAGCCCGAGAAATACAGCGTGATGCCGTCGCCCATCACCGGGGGCGGATTCATCCCCATGGAGATATAAGGCTTCACTTTAGAAAACGTGTCGGTCAACGGTGTATCGACCAGCGTGACAATATTCGCGACCAGGTTCTCGAAGAGCGCCGCCTTTTCTTCGTTGCTGGATTGATCCCACCCCCTCCAGTCGTTCCGGTAAATGACCAGATCCACCTTCGCGCCGTAGGTTCTGGCCTCGCGGATGAATCCCGCATCCAGCCCGGTCCAGCGCGAGGCGTTGGGTATATTGCCCTTGTCATCGAAAGTCAGCCCGTAATAACCGATGCGGGATTGCACGCTAAAGTCGATAGTCTGTTTGTCGCCGGCCATCCAGTAGGGATAAAACCCGTAGATTTCTCCAGCCAGATTGCTGTGCACGCAGTTGCACGACTTTCCATCCCACAGGATTTTCTTCGTCTTGTCGAACGGATGCGTCTTTCTGGCTTGCTCGATCACCACCGGACGATATTGCTCGTACAACTCGCCCAGTTGCGCGAACAATCCATCGATTGCGGATTCCAGCGCCTTGGCATCGTCGAACTTTTGTCCCTGCAACGTGCCCAGCAAGCCCAGGACGGCCGGGTGCAGTTTCGCGGCCTTCAGTTCTTCCAACAGCAACTCGTCCATCTTGTTGGCGGCGCGTCGCTCAATCACGCCTCTGATGCTTTTCTTTAACGGGTTGTTGGAGCCCAGCATGGCGACCCGCGCCTTGCTCGCGAGCCAGAACAGTTCGGGGTCCGGGTAATCCACACCCTGCATGTCGTCCAGTAGTGCCAGATAAATCTCCGGGACGGTGGAGTCCTTTATCTTCTTGTCGATCTCCTGCGCGCGCGCCTTGTCGAACGCATAAACGGTCACCTCTTCGGCATGGGCGAGGATGAGAGAGCGGGACTTGTCGATCTGATCCGCCGCCTCCTTCAGCACCGTCTGCATCGCCCAGGCGAGTGCCTTGTCGTCCTTGAATCTCACGCCCAGCAGTTTCCGCAACCGCTCCAGGATAACAACGGCCAGCGGATCGTCCTTCTGCGCCTCGGCAAATTTCGCCAGCGAGCTTTCGCTCAGGCTTGCACCGGCTGGCGAAATTCCCGCCAGCGTGAGGAGCTGCGGTTTGAACGCCATCGTTCGCTCGACCAGCTTGTCCAGCTCCGCATCCATCGTCTCGTCCAGCATGTCGCCGGGGTAATTCAAATCCTTCATGCCCTGTATCGCCAGCAGGACATATTCTGGGACGTTTTCCACCTTGAGTTCGTCGAATGACTTGGCACTGATCCTGTAACTGGTTTGCTGCTCCGCGATTCTCTCGGCCAGTTGCACATACTCGAAGGAATCGGCCACGCCCTTCAGGGCCGTGCCGGCTGCCGCCTCGAAACCCTCCTGATCCTCATAGGTCGCATCCAGCAGTTTCGCCATCGACTTGGCAACGCCTTCACGCGATCTCAGTTGCTCGATGTCGTCCTTGGTCAGCAGATAGCTGGCTGGCGTATCGTCCCCGCTGCCGACCAAGGCCGGGGATGCGCGGCGCGTCCGGTAGCGGTCCAGCAAGGCGATCACCTCCTCCGCATTACCGCCCAGTTCTATTTTGGCAATCTCCGCCGCATCCTTCTGCTTCCCCTCCCATTTCTGGAAGCCCTTGCCAGCCAGCGTTGTCGTCCAGTTCTGATAAGCCTTGTGGATGGCCGCGTGATTGCGCAACATGAGCAGCAAGTCTGCGTTCAGCGCGAATTTCGCCCTGCCGCAGAAGCGCAGCAATTCCGACCTGGTTTTCGATCCCAGCACATCGTCCACTCCGCCCGGATCGAGGCCGAGTTCAACCAGTTGCCGCTGCGCATCGGCGACGATGCCCTTGCCGTGTTTCGTTGCCGCCACGTCAGCCAGCATCCCGCTGCAATCCAGTTCCGCCGCCATACCCGGCAGGGCGATGCATGCAAGCAGCGCTACGGCTGCGAACCGGCGCATGCGCTGCAACATTCTTTTTGTGTATGCACTCACCATAACCGTACCTAAATGGTCTTCCCTTCCTTGATGAGTTCCTTGGCGATCCCCTTCACCAGATCGTCGTGCGAAATCGCGTCCCTGCCCATGTGCAGCGCGCGTATCGCGCCGTAGCGCACCACGTTGGCGATGGCCCCACCCGCGAGCACATAATCCTCGGCCAGCTTTTCCAGATCGACGCTGTCTTCCAGCCGGCACTTGCCCTTGAAGTAGCCCTGCCACAGCAGCAGCCTGTGCTCGGCATCCGGTAGCGAAAAATAGATCGACGTCTGAAAGCGCCGCGAAAATGCCTCGTCGATGTTGGCCTTCAGGTTGGTCGCCAGGATAACCACGCCGGGGAAGTCCTCGACGCGCTGCAAGAGGTAAGAGACTTCCTGATTCGCGTAGCGGTCGTTCGAACTGGAGGTCTGCGTGCGTTTGCCGAACAACGCATCGGCCTCGTCGAAGAACAGAATCCAGTTCTTGCTCTTCGCCTGATCGAAGATATTGGCGAGGTTTTTTTCGGTTTCGCCGATGTATTTTGAGACCACCATCGAAAGGTCGATGCGGTACACGTCTAGTCCGGCGTTCGCGCCGATCAGCGTGGCGGTCAGCGTCTTGCCCGTACCCGGCGGGCCGTAGAACAGGCAGCGATAGCCCGGCTTGACCGTCCGCTCCAGCCCCCAATCTTCCATGATGGTTTTCGAATGCATGAGCCAGGCGTTGATATTTTCCACTTCCTCCAGCACGTCGTGGGTCAGCACCAGGTCGTCCCAGGTCAGCCGGGTAGTGATGCGCTTGGCCGGGAAGTTCATGCTGTAATCGGGCTTGAGGTCCTGCCCCGTGGTGAACCGGTTCAGGTATTCGTTCGACAGCTTCAGCACGCCGTTGAACAGGGGTTCGCCGCTCGCCCGATGTTCGATCTCGATGATGCCCTTCGCGGCGAAGAAATGATCGTCGTCCAACATGCCGATGAAATCGAAACGACCCGCCAGATCGTTGCCGTACAGGATGAAAGACGCCGTCTCGCAAGTGGGCAGAAAGCCGCCGTGCACTTGTCCCTTGATGCCGCCGAACTCGGTGAACGCGCGCTCGAAATTCTTGTTGCTGACGAAGAAAGTGTCGAGCGCCTGCGGGCGAATGTGCGGGATCAGCGCGAGCATCAGCACGATGCGCTCGTCGAATCCCATCCCGCATTCCCTGACCAGACGCGCGTATTCCGATTCGTCGCAGCACAGATCAGGCGGCATGTGTTCGCGGATGTCTTTGCAATCGCACTCCTGCCCGAAATGCAGGCCGAACCTCCTCTCGACAACCCGGGTGAACCAGTCGAGCTCGGCCTTCAGGCTAGCGGCATTCGCCTGGCTCATCGGCAAGGATTCAGTCCGACCGGGAATTTTCAATCGCTGCTGCATCAGCGCCACTCCACATAAATCGGTCGTCTCATCCACGGATGCTTGATGAGCGCAAAACTCCAAGGCAAGCGGTCTAGCAGCACATCGATGCCCTTCGACTCCACCTTGAGATGCCAGTTGTCCTCCTTCAACTGCAATCGCCCGCTACGTTGCAGGAACGATTCACGCAGCCCCTGCACGGAAGTGTTGCCGAGTATCGTCCAGTTCTGGATGATTCCCCTCAGCATGCCCTCGATGGCATCCTTCTCCTGCGGAAGCAATTCGATCTCCCTGACGATGGGAACTCCGGTGGGAACCCCGCACAACAGCTTGTTTAGCGACAGCAAAAATTCCGGCGAATCGCAGCTCTCGTTGACCATGAACTGGAGCAGATGGATCGCCCGCTCGGCGGATCGCTCGTCCTTGAATTTCGTTCCCTCGGTCAAATCCAGCATCCTGAACAACTGGGGCAGATAAGGTGTGGCCAGCACCATCCCGGCATTGGCGATATAAATCTCTTCGGCGCTCTTGTTATCGTCCATCGCCCCGCGTCCATCGAACGCGGACGTATTTTCAACCTGCATGGCTTTATCTCCTGTAGTCGCCCGGGGCCGGACATCTTCGGCCATCCAAAGGCGATGCTTGTCGCCGGATGCCGCTCCCGGCAATGCCCTGTTTTCTTCGCCGAAACCATCGGCGGAAATTTGCCGCTCCGGCTCCCGAACAGCTTCGATAGCCACTGCCTCTTCGAGATCGATAGCCCGATCGTGGATCAGGTTTTCCAGGATGAAGCGGTAATAACCCCGTTCGCTCTGCGCACGCGCTGCGTACCGCTCGACCGCGCGCAGGAATTCGCTTTCCTGAGCGCCGGAATTCAGTCGGATCAGCGCAAGTGCCAACTGTCTGGCCTCGCGCGCATCGAGAGCCCCGACATCCGCGCGCAGTTCACCCGCTTGCAGTTGCCGCAGCAGATGCGTAAGCATCTCGGGATAGGCGCTCGCCATCTCTTCTATCGACGCCGCAAATTCCGGCTCGCCGCCGATCGCACCGCGCAGGCGTTGCGTCACGCGTCGATACAGCTCGTCCGCGCGCTTTGTTTCGATGACGCCTGTTTCGATGACGCCTGTTTCGATGACGCCTGTTTCGATGACGCTCGATTCGATGACGCTCGATTCGATTGCGGCTGCGCGGGCAATCTCTTCCTGTGTGCCGGCGCGCATGTTCTGCCGTGCAGATAGCACCCGGCCCAGCGCCGCATCGGCTCGGGCAACGACTTGCAATATATCGGCCCGGCTTACGCCCTGTTCGCTCAGGCAGTTCATCAGGCCGCCGACATAGTCGCGCCGGTCGAAGCCGCTGCTTGCGGTCGCATGCAAATAGCTCATGGTGTACTTCCACAACGGTATATTTCTTGCGTTGCTTACCCCACCTTGCTCCTGTTGCAGTTGCACCGCCAGCGTTTCGATGAAGCCGATTTCCATCGGTGCAAGGGTGCGCACCAGTTCCGCCAGCAAGTTCTCCGGGAAGCCTTGCGCCACCCGCTGCCGTGCGCCCTCGTCGCCCATCCGGCGCTGGAAACTCTCGCGTACCAGCCCGGTATGGTGCTGACGTAGCTCGTCCCATGCGCCGCCAAGTTCGTCGGCATTTCCTTCGGACAGCGCCGTATCCAGCAGCGCGCGCAGCCAAGCAGTGCGCGCAGGCGCCGCAACTTCATCCGATGTATGGGCGGCGTTCCATGCCTGCGTGGATTCATCGTCCCGTGCCGTATCGCCAGCGGGCGCAGGGCGCTCAGCCTGCGGCATTGCATCGTTGCCCGGTGCGGCCTCGCCAAGCGCTGCTTCGAGGTCTACCGTCTCATTGCGGATCAGTCGCTCCAGTATGTGACGGTAATAGCGCTGCCGATCTCTCGCCTGCAACGCTTGCGCATCGACCGCGCGCAGGAAATCACTTTCCTTCGCGCCGGAATTCAGTCGAATCAGCACCGCCGTCATTTGTTCGGCTTCGCGCGCGTCCAGCGTCCCGACATCCGCATGCAGTTCTCCCGTTTGCAGTTGCCGCTGCAAGCGCGCCAGCGTTTCCGGATAGGCGCTCGCCATCTCATCTATCAGCGCCGCGAATTCCTGCTCGCCGCTCGCGCCGCTCAAGCGACCTGTCACGCGTCGATACAGTTCAGCGGCGCGCCCGGTTTCGGTGGACCCGGCAAATGCTCGTGAGATTCCTTCTGGCTGCACGGATGGCTGCTGCCCCAATGCCGCATCGACGACGGAATCAAAGCGCGCTGGCTGCTGCGCGATTTCGTTACCCGCTTCGTCAAGCGCTGCTTCGAGGTCCACCGTCTCGTTGCGGATCAGTCGTTCCAGTATGTGACGGTAGTAACGCTGCCTGTCTCGCGCCTGCTGAGCTTGTGCTTCGACCGCGCGCAAGAAATCGCTTTCCTTCGCGCCGGAATTCAGTCGAATCAGCACCGCCGTCATTTGTTCGGCTTCGCGCGCGTCTAACGTCCCGATATCCGCATGCAGCTCTCCCGTTTGCAGTTGCCGCTGCAAGCGCGCCAGCGTTTCCGGATAGGCTCTCGCCATCTCATCTATCAGCGCCGCGAATTCCGGCTCGCTGCCGCTCGTTCCATTCAGGCGTTGCGTCACGCGCCGGTACAACTCCTCGGCGCGAGCGGGTTCGGCGGAACGAGCGGGTTCTTCCGCCGGAGACCGCGTGCCGGTTGCGGGCTCCGCCTGCATGTCGGCGAGCGCTGCCTGCAATTCGGGTGCGAGGGCGACGAGCGTTTGCAGCAGCGGGCTTTGTTCCATGCCCTGCGCCGACAGGCTGCGGATCAGGCCGCGCGCATATTCCGCGCGGTTGCCGTCTTGTGCGCCGTGCAGGAAATCCAAGGTGTATATCCAGAAAGCGTCGCTCTTTTCGTTCTTCGCGCCGTGCAATTCCGGCAGGCCGGACAGGACGACCATGAAGCCGCTATCCTGCGGCGACAGGATGTTCAGCAGGTCCAGCAACATGGATTCGGAAAATCCTTCCGCCAGTTTCTTCAGCAGTTTGCCGTCGCCCATGCGTTGCATGAACACCTCGCGCACCAGTTCGCGGTGCTCGCTGCGCAATGCGTCCCACTGCCCTGCCAACTCGCCGACATCGCCGGAGGCAAAGGCAGTTTCCAATAGCGCGCGCTGACGGGCGATATGATTCGGCGTCCGTTGCTCCTCGTTCATGGCCGCGTCGAAATCCACGGCCTGATTGCGAACCAGCTTCTCCAGGATATGGCCGTAAAAGCCGAGCTCGTCCTTTGCCTTGCCGGCACGAACATCGATCTCCCGCTGAAAATCTAGTCCTTCGTTGCCTTGGGCTAGCCCCGAAAAGAACACGGCAAGTTGCCTGGCCTCGCGCGCGTTGAGCGACAGCGCATCCATGTCGAGTTCATCCGTTTGCAAACGTCGATACAAACGTTTCAGCGCCTCTGGATGCGCGTCCGCCAGTTCCGCGATTTCCCGTGAATAGTCCGCCGTCGGCTGATCCCGACCATCCTGCCGGCTCAAATGGAGCACGAGCCGTTCGTACAGTTCCGCCGTCCGCCCAGTCTCGGCATGGGGAGTCGGCAGGGCCGTTTCTTCGACGATGGGCTCCGTTTCGGCAACGCGGGTTGTTCCGTCGATAAAGGACGGCGTTTCGCCGACACGGGCCGCTCCCCCCATGCGCGGCTCGGACAGGGAAAGCGTCAACACCGGATCGATGGCCGCCATGGCGCGCCAGAAAAAGCTGGCATCCACGCCCTGCGCAGCCATGCGATGCATCAGCCCGCGCGCATACTCGTCCCGTTTGAAGTCGCGCGCGCCGAACGCGTAAATGTAGGCCAGAGCATGTTCTCTGGCGGCGAGCCGAATATCTCCCGCTTTCGTTACTCCACCCTGCAATCCAAGCTGTTTATCCAGACTCTCGATGAAGCCGCTCGCCAGCGGGGCCAGCACGCGCATCAGTTCGAACAGCATCGCCTCGGGGAAACGTTCCGCCAGTTTCTTTCTGCTGGCACCCTCCCCCATCCTGAGATTGAAAACTTCCCGTACAAGACCGCCGCGATTGAATCGCAACTCGTCCCACACATCGGCGATGGCTTCGGCATCGCCCTCCATCAGCGCGGATTCGAACCGGCTGCGCAATGCGCCGATGCCGGGGGCATCGTCCATTCGTACACGAACCGAAGTGTCATCTTCTCCGGTCTCCGATCCCGGCGTAGCGGTCATGGCGACTTCGAGATCCACCACTCTGTTGCGCAGCAGCATCTCCAATATCGTCCGGTAATAATGCAGTTCGTCCTGCGCCTTCCCGGCATGCAACTCGATCTCGTGCAGAAAGTCTTCCCCCATGCGCCCATGGTTCGAAACAATGAAGGCTGCCGCATGCAGACTTGCTTCGCGTGCGCTTAGCGTCGCAATGTCAAAGGCGGCGACATCCGATTGCAACTGCCGGTAAAACGCCTTGACCGCTTCGGGCCATGCCTTGGCGAGGTCACCGATTTCCTGCGCCAAGGTGCGATCCCGGACGCGCAGGCGTTGCAGCAACTTCCGGATCAACGTTCCAGCCAACAAGCCCTGCGATGATGAATCCGCCCTCTCGCCAGTCGCCAACGCCGAAACAATTTCGCCCCCGGACGCAGTCATTGCGGCCCCCGACTCCGGATCGATGCGGACGATGGCCCGCAGGATATCCGCCCCTGCAAAACCTTGTTCGGCCAGATGCCGCACAAGACCGCGCGCGTATTCGAATCTATCGAATCCGCTCGCGCCGCAAGCATGGAGATACGACAGGGTGTATTCCAGCAGCGGGATATTTTTCGCGCCAACTGTTCCGCCCGCGCGCAACTCCGGCTGCCCCGCCAGCATTTCGACGAACCCGCCGTCCGCTGGCGCGAGCGCGCGTATCAGTCCGTACAGCATGGCTTCCGGAAAATCATCGGCCAACCTGGAGCGCGCGACTTCATTGTCCAGCCGTTGCACGAAAACTTCCCGCAACATGGCGACGTGATTCAGGAGCACCTCGCCCCATACCGCGTCCACACTCTCCGCGCGCCCCAGCACCAGCGCTTCCTCCAACCGGATGCGCAGCAGCTTGACGCGCTCCAACGCCGGCTCCGCATCGACCATCGCATCATCTTCTTGCCGGGACGATGGGCTTGCTGCGGCATCCGTAACATCGAGCTGCAAATCGCGAAGAGTAATCTCCCCCTGCGAGCGCACCGCATCTTCGAGATCGATAGTCCGGTTGCGGATCATATTTTCCAGAATGTGTTGGTAATACCTCCGCTCGCTCTTCGCGCGTCCGACATATCGCGCAATCGCGCGCAGGAAGTCGCTTTCCTTCGCGCCCGAATTCAGCCGGATCAACGACACCACCAACTGCTTGGCTTCGCCTGCATCGAGTACACCGATCTGCGCGCGCAACTCGCCGGATTGCAGTTGCCGTTGCACGCACGACAGCGTTTCTGGATAGACGCTCGCCATCTCTTCTACCAGCGCCGCGAATTCCGGCTCGCCGCCACTCGCGCCGCTCAAACGACGTGTCACGCGTCGATACAGTTCGGCTGCGCGTCCGGTTTCGGCGAACTCGGCAAGTGGTCGTGCGATTATTTCCTGTCCGTCGGCCTGCCTGTCTTGCTGCGCAGATAGCTTCTGCCCCAGTGCCGCATCGCCAATGAAAGCTGCGCGCACACTCTGCTGCACGGCTTCGTTGCCCGCATCGTCAAGCGCGGCTTCGATATCCACCGTTTCGTTGCGGATCAGTCGTTCCAGTATGTGGCGGTAGTAGCGCTGCCGGTCTCGCGCCTGCAACGCTTGCGCATCGACCGCGCGCAGGAAACCGTTTTCCTTAACGCCCGAATTTAGCCGGATCAGCGCCGCCGCCATTTGCCCGGCTTCGCGCGCGTCCAGCGTCCCGACATCGGCGCGCAATTCGCCGGATTGCAGTTGCCGTTGCAGGCGTGCCAGCGTTTCGGGATAGGTGCTCGCCATCTCTTCGAGCAGCGTCGCGAATTCCGGCTCGCTGCTCGTTCCATTCAGGCGTTGCGTCACGCGGCGGTACAACGCCTCGGCGCGTGCGGGTTCTTCCGCCGAAGGCTGTTTGCCGGTTGCTGGCTCCACCTGCATGTCAGCGAGTGCTGTCTGCAATTCGGGGGCGAAGGCGACGATGGCTTGCAGCAGCGAACCTTGTTCCATCCTCTGCGCCGACAGGCTGCGGATCAGGCCGTGCGCATATTCCGCGCGGTCGCCATATTCCGCGCGGTCGCCATATTCCGCGCTGTGCAGATGGCCCAGGGTGTAGCGCCAGAAGGCGGCGTTCTTTTCGTTCTTCGCGCCGCGCAATTCCGGCAGGCCGGAGAGGGCCGCCATGAAACCGCTGTCCTGCGGCGACAGGATGTTCAGCATATCCAGCAACATGGGCTCGGGAAATCCTTCCGCCAGTTTCTTCAGTAGTTTGCCGTCACCCATACGTTGCATGAACACCTCGCGCACCAGTTCGCGATGATCGTTGCGCAATGCTTCCCACTGCCCTGCCAGTTCGCTGGCGTCGCCGGTGGCAAAGGCGGTTTCCAGTTGCGCACGTTGACGGGCGATATACGAACGCTGCTCAGACGATGCTTCCGATTGTTTCGCGGCACTCGCGGCGAGCGAGGAATTCACGCGCGCTTCGTCCCCAGTCCCATCCCCAGCCTCGCCCAATCCGCGCGCGTCGCCTTTCGGCTTCCGACCCGGCAAGTTTCCGGCGGACGCGTCTTTAACGTGAAACTCGCGCAGCGATTCGTTCGCTCGGCTTCGTCCCCCTCGCTCCGCTCTCCCCGCTTGCGGGATAACCAGCGACTTAGCTGCAGCTTCAGGCAGCTTAGTCGAATGGCTAGTTGTTTCATCCAGAGGGGATCGCGCATGGTGCACGAACAAGTCTTTCGAGATTTCCCTGAGCAGCCGTTCCGGATCGGGCACGCCGGTTTTCAGGTGCTCGCCGATCAGCCTCTCCCATACCTGTGCCTTGAGTTCTTTTGCGGTAATACTTGCGGACATATCCCGCCACATGTCGCCGAGTTTTCCCGTCAACTCGCTCAGCAGAACAGCATGTGCCGGTGCGAACAAGCGCATGACATCGGTCAGGAGCCGATCCGGGAATTGCATGGACAGACGCTTCACAACGACATCGCGATGCGGGGTTCTTTTCATAAATTCCAGGAATGCGTCGCCTTGCCGGGCTAGCGTTTGTTCGAGCAGCGTATCGACCGCGTCTCCCGTCGCGCGCTGGTCGTGCCACGGCATGCGACCGGTCTCCAGAAAAACTTCCAGTTGTCCGCGTGCAGCCTGCTGCCTGCTGATCATGCCTTCGAGCGGCGTATGCGTCGTGGCGAGCGACTGCATTTTTTCCTTCAAGAGTGCCCAGAGTTTTTCCCCGAACCGGCTTTCCATTTCGTCGCGGAATTCACCGTGGAGAATATCGCCAAGATCGAGTTCCAGCTGGTCGATTCTGACCACCGTGTCGCCGTCTGCAAGCTCGCAGAAAATCTCGTCGGCCAGCGGCAGCAGGCGCTCGCGGATAAAATCGGCCAGCCCCGGCTCTTGCTCGCGGGCGATTTCCATCGAGTCGAACGAGATATCGAATTCCGCATCTTCGATGATGTGACGCTTATCCATTCTTCTTCCTTATCTCGCGCAGAAAAAGAATCAGTTGCGCCGCCACCGCATCGATCTTGTCCGCGCCGCCGGATTGCCGTTTCGCTTTCAGCCACTCCTCTTGCAGCACCTCGAACTGGCGCATCGGTCCCGCATCCAGCCAGAATACTTCCGGGTAAATATGCGCCGGGCAGTTCAGGTAAACCGTCTCCTCCGCCAGGTTTCTGAAATCCTTGTCCGCATAGCATTCCGGCCCTGCGGGAAACAGGACGGTGATCCTGAAACTGTAGAAATCGTCGGGGACGCGATGGCCGTTACGGGCGGACTCGCCGCGAGGACGCAGCAGGATATGCTCCACGATACGGATATCGACGCCCATGCGATCCTGTTCCGACGCGCCGTCCGGCGACGGCTTCAAACCGAGCAGCAACGCCAGTTTTTTATTCAGCCCGGCCGTGTTGCCGCCGTCGTCCGCCGGCTTGAGATAATCGAATGCGGCGGCCCGGTTCTTGCTGATGTCCACGATCCCTTTCAGGAAGGCGATTTTTTTCGCGACGCGTTCGCCTTCCGCATCCGTGCCCTCTTCCCAGAATTGCCGCAAGGAATTCAGCGTGAGTTTTTCGCCGTACATGCCCAGCAGGTAATCGAGCGCCCGGCTCCGCCTGTCGCCATAGCGCTCGAACTTCGCCAGCAACCCGGCGACATCGGCCTCCATCTGCGCGACGCCGTTCAGATAGAGCGCTTCGACATCGGGGATGACACCGTTCCCCAAGACCTGCGGGGGGCGAGTTCGAATTTGCGGCTCATCCAAAGAGAAGAGCTCAGGTATGCCCTGCATGTTTTGCAAAAAATTCACCATGGCCTGCTCGAAGAACAGCAAATAGGCCTTGAGCTGCATCGCCTGCGCCTTTCTTGCCGGCGACGCCGAATCGGGCACGCCGTGGGCGTTGAGCCCGTAGACATCCGGGAAATGATGCTGGATAGAGAAATACTCGCCGACGTTTCTGAAATCGGCGGCGGGCATCATGGCCTTCACCCAGTCGAATTGCCGTTTATGGCGTCTCGATGCCTGACTCTGGAATTCCAGCCGGTCGAATTCGGTTTCGACTTTGCGCGGCGAAACCCGATATGCCTTGCCGGCGCGCTGGAGCCTGATGCCATTCGCGCCATCCTGTAGCGGGAAACGCAGACAGGCCACGCTCAAGCAGGAATGTTCGCCGCCCAGCTTGATGCAATCCTGCTCATTGCCTTGCCCATCCACAAACGCGAGATGTTTTACGTTCGTCACGCCGTCGATCCGGAAGACTCTTCCGATCAGGTCTGAAATCGAAAACTGGCCGCGCCATGGATGCAACGCTTCTTCGGCGATATACCCGTTCGCTGTCGATACGCCATCGAAAAGCGCTTCGAGCGTATGCCCGCTCTTGTACATTTCCACGGGGGAATGGACGGCAACCGAAGGGCTCAGGTATTGCGCGCAAGCGTAATATATCTCCGCCAGAATGACGTCCGGCTCGCGCTTGCCGTCGATCTCGACTTCGCCGCGCAATGCGTAGGGAATGCGTTCGACGATGTCCACGCCGGCCAGGTCTTCGCATAGATTCCGGTTCGCCGCATAGACCCTCTCGATGCGGTCGGTATAGACCTTCCTGGCGGCGGCATCGTCCTGCTTCTTCACCCGTTCGCTCAGTTGCACGTAGATGAAATGCAGCCCCTGCATGCTTCCCGTTTCCGCCGAGTACCGCTTGATCCACACGTTGTCGATGTTGGGCACGGCATCGAGTATCAGCTTCCGGTAGTCGTTATCGGTCACCGCGCGGCAGGAAAATATTTCGTCCGGGCGATGCAAGGCCTGCTTGTCGAAATCGATCTCGCCATCGTCCTGCGCCAAATAATCCCCCGCGCCGAATCCGCTACGGTATGCCAGGTCGGTCAGGCCGTAGCACAGCGACTCCAGTATCGTGACGCCCGGATCGTGCAGGTTGTAATCCGTCCAGACATCGCCGGACAACTCCTGGGCAAGCCGTATCCCTTCCTTCCTCAGGCCGTCGAAATCGAGGCCGTCCGGATCGGGCTGAAGCTTCTTGATGAACGATGCGCCCATCATGTTTTATGTGTCCCTCTCGGCATCGGCATCGGCATCGGCATCGGCATCGGCATATTCATGTTCCATGATCTCGCGACAACCCGGATCACGCGCCGCCCGTTGTGTTTTTCACCCCATCCTTCTTGACGCAGTCCGTCATGAAGGGATCAAACCATAACTGGGTCAGGTAATAACGGACGTAGATTTCCTCTTTGGCGTTCTGTTCGTAACTGCACCTCACCCTCATCTCCAGCGAGTAATCGTGCGTCCCGCCGACCCAGCGCAGTTCGATCTGGTCGCACCGCGACGAGAAATGCGCCTGGTGATAGGTGATGTTCCCTTTTTTCGAATTGAACGTGCTCAGTGCGTAGGCATGCAGCAGCGCATATCTTCCGCTGTGCGGCTTGCCGACGCCGGCCATGATCTCGAACGCCTGGCAGCCGTCCAGCCCGGCAATAACGGGATGCCATTTCCCGTCGGCCCTGATTTCATTCTTTCCCATCCTGCCGATCCGTCCATCGGCGGCGACGACGCCGTCGATATCCAGTTCGTGTTCCGGATCGTTTTTATTGATGCCTACCCGGATTTTTCCTTCGGAAGATTTTTCCGGCCCCGCGGCAATTTCCGGCGTACTCGCCAGCGTCAGCCCGGTGGCTTTGTTGTTGCCGTAGAAAAAATTCAAGTTCTTGTTGTTCTCTGCGTTTCCGCCGTAACCGCTCACCGAAAAAGCAATCGACCAGAGCGGTGCCTTGACGGTGATTTCGTCGTATAAGCCGATCAGCTTGCTGCTGTTGTCCAACTGGGCGACCTTCATCCCCTCTTCGGGAGTCTTGTCGAACCCATCGTCTACGATATTCACCACCGAATCGATGAGGTCGCCGAACGCCTCCTGCGTGGGCAGTTGCCCGTCGGCGAAATAGGCGGACAACGTCTTCCTGTTGCGTTTCGTCATTGATTTCCCCGTGACAGAATGAATGTGTTTCCGATAGCCAGATTGGCGATCCCGGTTTGCTGCGCCGGCCAGACGCCCGCTTCGTCCTCGACCTCGATCAGGTGATGTCCGACGGGTATCGCGATACTCCACGGATGGAGCGGCCGAATATCGCTGCTCTTGCTCCGCGCCGTATCGGCAAACCGATGATGGCTGCGGTCGTCGCCGTCATCGATCCGCAGCATGGAAAGCCCGGAAACGGATTCGACATAGTCCAGCCCCTGAATATGAGACTGGATGTCGTTACAGCGGAGGCGCCAGCCGAACCGCGCCGCCAGTCCGCCTTCGCTCCAAGGCGACAGGTAATCCACGATTTCCCGGTTCAACTGATTGAGCTGGGCTCCCCGTCCTGCGCCCTTCCAGAACTTCACCTTGCAGCGCACCTGTATCCGTTCATAGGCCGGATTCCTGACCGAGATTTTCACGCAAGCGGACGAGAGTCCCTTGACGAAATCCCTGACCTCCCGCAACAGCAGGGCATTGACCATGGGGTGAGAATTCGCCGTGACCGACTCTTTCAGATACGGGATTAATACGATCAGCAGATGGCCCGGTTTAATCTTGCGCCGCGACTCCGCATCGCCCGTCATGCAAGGGAAGCATTTGACTTTGTATATCTCCGGGAATCGTTGCAGGACTAGCCTTTCGTAATCCCATGGCGTGATCGCGCGGTTCTTGTGCCGCAAGCGTTCGCTGACCCGTATCGTTCGCTGCGTATCGCTCTCGGGCGGCTTCCCGCCTGAGGACTCCATGAGCTGGCGTATCCCGGCGAGTCCCGGAATCGAAAACTTCGCTTCCTTGATGCTGCCCGCAGGCAGCGGGGACGAGAGATGGGCAAGGCTGTTCGCCTCCTGCTTTGCCCAAGTCACCCGCAACGCTTGGGCATGCACCGCATAGAGGCTGCACAGCGTATGCATGTGCTCGTCGTCCACGGACACCCGGAGCCAGAACTGGTCCGACGGCAGTATGGTGTTCGCGCGATCGATGTCGTCAGGGATGTCCAACGTCACGATGCCGGACGACAGGAAGCCGTCGGTCGTGTCGGATACCACCTGGGTCTTCTTGAGCGGCCGCCACTGGTTCGATACGAGGTAATACCATTCGAACACGAACGGTCTGGCGCCGGCATCCGGCAGCGAGTCCTCGCGCAAATGGAAGAACAAGGTGAGCGGGCCGGACAGCTTGGTTGCCGTAAGACCGATGAACAGGTTCCCGTCCGTTTCGTATCGCGGCACCAGATGGATTTTTCCATAGGCGCGCGGCGACAGGCTCTCGAAGCCCTGCGGATGGAGGTGAAATACTTTTTCCTGGCGCAGCTCATCTTCCGTCGAGCCGATACGCTCCAGACTGATATGGGAAACCGCCTTGTAATTGACCGAGATGCCGCTGATCAACGGCGTATAGGGCGTATTCGGCAGCGGCTTGGGCGGCAGCGACCGGGACAACCATTTTGCGGGCCCGAATTTCTTGAGCCTGGCGTTATCGGTCATCACCGTCGTCAGGATAGACGGATAGTCTTTGTGGCCGAATGCAGAAGACGGTTGAACCAGCGTGAGCTTGAAGAACCCATCCTTGGCCAGCGAATCATAGCCGTATTGTTCTTCGGCGACGTTCTCCAGCGGCCTCATGAATTTGCACACGCTGCGAAAAGAAAAACGTCGCCGCTTGCCGACTTTGCCGCTGCCGTTCTTTCCCGCGCCATCCCCGTTTTTCCCGGCACCGCCCCGGGACTCGAACAACGCCATGATCGGCTGCTCGCCTTCTTCGGCGGGCAGCCACTTGCGATCTCGCAACACGGTGAGGCCAGCCTTGAACGCGGTGTTATCGATGGACATCGAATACGCCCGATAGTACTCGCCGAAACCGTTCATTTCCTGCGGCAATCCGCTCCACTCGACATCCACCTCGAAGGCGACCAGTTTTTTTCTGGCCGCCTCGTAGCTGCCGACGACGAGATAGTCGCCGAAGGACGGCGACGGCCCGAAAGGATTGAACTGCACATCGACACTCAACGGGCCGTACTGGTTGTATATCCGGATATCCGTGCAGCCCCTGACATCGACCTCGATCAAGATTTCCCTGACCGCCATTTCGGACAGCAGGCTGTAGGGATACAGATAAGCGTCCGGATTGACGACGAATCTGGCGACAGGCAGGTCGGTGTCGAAATTCTCGCCGTGGACTTCCGGCGAATACGGCACGACCGCACCCGCGCTATCGAGGAGACGCAAGTGAATCTTGAAACTGTTTTCTTCGCAGCCGTCCTCATCGACGACCCGGCTTAACGGCAAATAATCGTCGACATCGAACCAGCCGGTTTCGCCCGTGAGGCTGATCCTGAACATGTGGCGGAAGGCCTTGAAGAATGCATCCGCCTTGCTGGTCGGAAGAACACGGCTCAATCTCTCCGAGAACGAATTCGGGTCACCTGCCTTGCCGCCGGGAGCGAGCTTGAAAGTCAGGAATATATCGCGTTGCCCGTGCTTCAGCAGCAGCACATTGCTTGCGACGGCAAATCCGATCCGCGCCTCCTCGAACTGGCTGGCGTCCCTGGTGCGTTGCGGTACGCCGAACAGGGGATGCGAAACCGGTGCGCCGCTCTCTCCGTCACTGCGGCTTATCCGGTTCAACTTCGCCGAGGTGGCGAACCTCTTGCGCCGTCCGCCGCGTCCCGGCGACGAGGCCAACGAATTCTCGGGGGAACTCAGGCTGTTGCGTCCGAAATAAAGGGTATGCAAGGAGCTCACCCTCGCATCGGTCACCAGCAAATCGTTGTCCGCCGCATAAATCAGTTCGGTATCGTTCTCGTCCAGGCCGGCCTTGAATTCCGTGCCTTTGCCTATCGCCATCTCCCGGCCTGCGGTGTCCGGCAGGACGATTAGATAGGTGCTGTCGGGAACGAACTCGCGCCGTTTGATCTTCAATACGTCTTCGTAATAAAAATCCAGGTGCCGCATGGTGAACCTGTTGGCCTTGTCCTGCACCTTGGCGAGCAAGCGCAGGAAGGCGATATACATGCCTATCGCCGGATCGTGGTCATGCCGTTCGAGCGACACGCGCAATATGTCGCCGGCCCCGCGTTGCAAGAACGACATGGCGTTGGAGAACGCATGGAAATTGGATTTCAGGAATTCCGCAACGGCGGGCTGTTCGGATGCCGGGCCCGCGCTTCCGCTCTTGTCCGGTTTTCCATCGCCGCCCCAGATCGGGCCGAATGTCCGGAATGCCGCATCTGCTCCCTGCACCGGGTATTGCCGCAGGAACAGGCGCAAGCGTTGCAATTCCGACCTGAGCGTCTTCTCGATCACGCCCTGTATGCTTTCGCGCATCCGCGCTGCCGCAACGCTCGACAATTTCCCCAGCCTGGCCAGCCAGACATCGATGTTCGAGGCCAGCCTGAAGGCGGGCAACATTTCCATGTCTGCGCCGCCATCACGCAATTGGGCGAGCCTCTCGTCCGCATCCCGGATGAACGCGGAGAATTCGGCTTCGACTGCATTCAGGTTCGTCGCCAGTATCGATGCGAGTATGCAGGCCTCGTCGGCCCCGAAGAATTCGCCCCAGTTGCCGTCGGCGCGAGAGCCCGCATCGTGGTGCTTCACCAAGGCGGCATATTCCGAGGCCATGGACAACAGATCCTCGAAACGCATCTCGTCCACATCGACATATCCTTCCCTCAATGCGGGCAACAGGCGCTCGTCCTGATTGGTTCCGTCCTTTATGATCAACTTGGCCATCGTGTCCGGTTATTCAGAAAGGTTCGTGCCCTGCAGGAAATAGAACGGAAAAACCAGATTGGTTCTGCTGTTCGTCGTCCTGACCCGGTAGTTGAGTTTGATTAACAGCACGCCTTCGTGCGCCTGCTCTTCGTCTATCTCGATGCTGTCGAGATCGATCCGCGGCTCGAAATAAAGCACGGCACGCTGGATCGCATCGCGGATCAGCGTCAGAGTGCTTTCGTTGATGCTTTCGAATACCAGTTGCTTCAGCCCGCAACCGTATGCGGGCTGCATGACCCGCTCCTTGGGCACGGTGGCCATCAGGATGCGCAGGCTCTCGTCGATATCCTCTGCGCCATGAACCATCTTGACCGCCCCGGCATCGCGGTTGAATTCGGGCGGGAATCCCCAGCCCGTGCCCAGAAACGATTGATCTGCGCTCATCGTCATCAGCCCGTCAATTAATCATGACCATCGAACCTTTTACGGTCGTCTGGCCCGATGCGGAGATTTCTGCGCTGGCATTGCCCTTGGCCGTGAAACCGGTTTTGGCGGTATGGGTGATGTTCATCGCGTCGCCCTTGAAGTCGGCCTTGGACTCGATCTCCACATTGCCCGTGGCCGAGATGCTGACCTTGCCCTTGGCGGAGATAGTGATGTCCTTGGGGCTGTCCAGCAGGATGCCGTCCTCGCTGAGCTTGGCCTGGTTGCCGGTCTGATCCTTCAGCAGGATGGACTTGCCGTCGTCGCTAATCACGATCTGGTTTTTTCCCGGCGTGATGATGGTGACGATCTTCTTGTCGTCGTCGAATTCGAGCGTGAGCTTGCTCTTGGTGACGATGGCTTTCTTGAAGTTGTCCGCGGTCAATTCGTAGGACGGTTTGCGCTTACTGCTGTACAGGCTGCCCAGGATGACCGGGTTGGAAGGATCGTTGTTGAAGTAGCCGAGCACGACCTCGTCGCCGATCTCCGGCACGAAAAACGCGCCGATGCCGTCGGACGCATAAAACTGCATCAGCCTGGCCCACACGCCATCCGTTTCCGCCTTCAGTACGGGAATCGAGACCTGAACTTTGTACTGCCCTTCCGGGTCGGCATCCAGCTTCTTCACCACGCCGATATGCAACCCTTCGATCCCCGGCAACAAGCCCGATGCGGGCGGTGCGACCAGATCGCGGTTCTCGGCGAACCAGTCGTGCGGCATGCCGAATTCGGCTTCCGTGGTCCAGTTCCCGTCGGTCACCTGATGATGGACGGAGCTGACGAACACCTTGCCGTTGAAGCGGTTGCCCACGCCCTCGATCTCAATCAACTCACCTGCCTTGGCCTTGGCGCTGCCCTGAAAGCGCATGCGTCCCTGCACTCTGGCCAGCCCCGATTTGATCTGCTGCGCATCGGCCCAGGATTTCAGCGCGGCGCTTTCCAGCGGGGCCGGGGTCTGGAGACGGAATGCACTCAGACCGATGACCTTGGCCAGCGTGGCGGAAGTCAGGTCCCCCTGCTCGTTCAGCGTTTTTGGGGTCGCCTGCTGCTCCACGATGGCCTGATTCTTCACATCCCAGGAGACGCCTTCGACCTTGGAGAACTGGTTCCTGGCATCAATGTTCGCGTGGAACTCCAGCAAATCGCTGCCGTAAGTGACTTTCAACTGGGGCGTGCCGTCGGTCGCCGGCGCCTTGACGCTTACCTTGGCGGCATCCACGATCACCAGCAGGCCGTTGACCTCGGCGCGCGACAGCATGAAATCCCAGTCCGTGCAGTAGTACTGCACCAGTTCTTTGTACTGCGTATCGGTCGATCCCACATCGGCGGTGAGCCCGCTGCTGTTGCCGATGAGTTTGGTGATGATGTCGCTGTCTTTCGAATCGACATAATTGGCGTTCTTGCGGCCTATGGTCATCGCCACGGCCTTGTCGCGGCATTCGACGACCAGCCGGGAATAATTGTCGCCGGTGATCTTGATCCCGTGCTTGACGACCACGCCCTCGAATATGGTTTCCTCGTCGGAGCCGTATCCGGCATTGATTTTTATCGCGCCGCCGGGTTTGAAATGGGCCGCATTGCTGACCGGAAAATCCTTGTTCGGCATGTCGCCGTCCAGCACGACGATCTCGGCCACCGGAATCTTGTTGACGGTCTTCCTGACCGATACGGATACCACCTGCACCGTGCCGGGCAGGGCCGTCCCCTCGCTGAACAGGGACAGCCTGACAACCCCGCCATCTATCGCCGGTGAACTCGCCATGATGCTTTACCTTAACGGCGGGAAATTCAGCCGGGTGCCCGGTTTGATATTCCGGAAATTGGTGATGCCGTTGAACTTCGCGACTTCCAGATAATAGGCGCTGTTTTTGTAGATGCGAAAACACAGCAAGGGCAAGGAATCGCCCGCCTGCACATCCACGGAGTGGGTCAAGTCGGGCGATCTCAGGTTGGCCGCATTCGCCGCCTCCGTCGGGCCGATATACTGGATGAAAGACAGCTTCACCTTCGCTCTCAGCGGGTCTCCGGTCGGCTTGAACAGGGTGTACTCGACCGACATCGTGCTGAGCTTGCCGACGAAACTGAAACTCCCCCACACCAGCATCACGGTATTGGGCTCGTGCTCCTCCCCGTCCAGCGTATAAACGACCTTCCTCAGATCGCCCAGTTGCGTATCGACATCGATGGCCGTCGAATTCGGCGAGGTCGGCGGCACCACGCCCGTCCCGTCCATCAAGATATCGAATTCCATCTTTTTCTCGCCGGCGCCGTTGAATCGCGGCTGCATGACTGCGGCCCCCATCGCCTTGGTGGTGTTATAGGTGATCTCGAAGTTGCGCGTGTAATTCGACGGGTTCAGCCGTACCGTAAAGGCTTCGCTTGTCCGGGGGCCGGTGACATTGCCCTGCGCGTCGAGATCGCATGGAGTGATGGTCAGCTTGGTGATCAATTATCTCTCCTTGATTTCCTGCAAGGCTTCTTGGATCAGCCTTTTGCATTCTTCGAGAATCGCCTGATTCCCGGTTTCTTCGATGCCGGATTCCTCGTCCGGGGCGCGACCTTGCACCACGTTCGACTTCACCACCATCTGTCTTATCTCTATCGACATGATGTTCAGAGAGTCCGCGAGGAACTCATGTAACTCAATTCGATCGTTTCTATGGCTACTTCGTTTTTCGTCGAGTTGAATGCCTCGACATTCCACTTGACCGGATAGGCGTCGGTGAACTCCCATCCGCGCAGCGGATTTCCTTCTTCGTTCAGCAAATGGACGCTGACTAGCGTCGGCACGATAGGCTCCATGAAATTTGTTTCCAGCACCTTCCGGCACCAGATGACCAGCGGCGAACTCATATCGGCGATGCCGCGCTTCAATACCAGGTTCGTATGCTTGAGCGACTTCGGCAATTGCCGCGTGTACTGGTTGCCGCCCTCGACTATCGGCTCGGTTTCCATCTCAGAAGAAATGCCGGACACCTCCTGAAAAGAAGTGTCCGAATTTCCCTGCGAGGACGCGAACACGACCTTGAAATAAAAGGCCGGCAGCGGATAGCTTGCGGAAGTGACCATGGGTTCGTCGGTTACAAGAAAATGGGATTACAAAAAAACGAAATTGCAAAAAACTGGGGAAGGGTCGCCCCTCCCCCATGACTACGCCAACATCATCAGCCGTTCGAGATGGTAAGGCCTTCGTGGACGATCTCGATGGACTCGACCGCCACTTCGTTGCCTTCCGACTTCAGGTCCGTGCCGGTGATCTTGGTCGGCCACGCATTCGCCAGCGTCCACACCATCGTGGGCGCACCGGCCTCGTCGAGCAGGCTGATGGTGACCGGAACGCGCTTGATGGTGTTCATCTTGATCTGGTTGAGCCAATCCCAGAATTTGTTGTCACCCTTGAAAATTCCCTTCTTCATGGTGATGTTGCCGAACTTCTGCATCCCCGGCATCTTAATGACCGAGAACTGCGGGCTATCGCCATGCCGGTATTTAATTTCTTCCGATTGAATATCCAACCCGGACACTTCTTGGAAAGACATCACGTTGGCATCCCACTTCACCTGGAAGTAGAACTTGGGCATGGGCCATACTGCCGCCGATTGTGCGGAACCGTCATCTGCCATGACATACTCCTCTCTGTAAAAATATTAAATGGTTGTTTATGCGTTAACTGACTGCACTGCGAATCAGGACTTCTGCATCTGCTGCTGGAAGGTGATCTCGATGAATTCGGCCGGACGGCTGATCGCCACCAGCACCGTCACTCTCAGGACGCCCTCCAGAATATCTTCCGGCGTCATGGTTTCGCCCAAACCGCAGAAAACGGCGAACGCATCGTCCGGAACAGCGCCGGCCAGACCGCCCTTTTTCCAGACACCGGTCAAGAAGTTGCGGACCATGCTCTTGATGGTGACCCAGGTATTCGCGACGTTGGGTTCGAACACGTAAGCCTTGCTCGCCAAGCGGATGGACTCTTCGAGCATAATCATCGTGCGGCGGACGTTGATGTAGCGCCAGTCCAGACTGTTGCCGTCCAGCGTGCGCGCGCCCCATACCAGCGTGCCCTCGCCGACGAACGGACGGATCGCGTTGATCGACTTGCCCTGCGGCGTGACGTTCAGGTCTTCCTGGTCGCCGTGGGTGATGTTGACGGTCGGCGAAGTCACCGCATTCAGGCTGACGTTCGCCGGCGCTTTCCAGACCCCGCGGTTGTTGTCCACCATCGTGTACACGCCCGCCATGGCCGCAGCCGGAGGCAGCAAGTTGAGCATGGCCGCCATATCCGTCAGGATCATGTTGTAACTCGGGCTGAGCGAAATCAGGCTCTTGTTCAGCATCGCCTTGTCTTGCGGCGTTGCATCCGCCTTGGCGATGCCATCGACGATGGACTTGAGCTGCTCGGCCTTTGCTGCCGGTTGGGCCGCGATATTGAGTTCGGCTTCCAGCATTCCCTGAAGTAAGGTTTGGCTCGCGCTATCCAAATTCCAGTACGCCAGATCCTTCGCCTGAGTGATCGTGGTATTGAGCCAGGGATAGTAGGCCATGCCGAAATCGAGGAAATTGATGCCCAGCGAATTGCGGAAGGTGGCCACCGGATCGCCGGCCGGATCCTGTCGGCTGCGATAACCGTCGGAAATATCCAGAATCGCCACCCGGTTCTTCATCACGTTGCCGCAGTGATCCAGCATGGCCTGCTCGACGCTGATGCAATCGGCTTGCTTCAGCAAGACCGCATCCGGTATCACCACGATAGTGGGTTCCTGCTCCTTGACCAGCAGATCGATGCCGCCCGTGAGCTTATCCATAGCCACATCATCGCCGTAACTGCCTATCGACACGATGTAGCAAGGCCCGCCGCCGTTCTGAAAGAACAGCATCATGCTGTAGTACAGCAGGTATTTTCCCTGCGACTGCTCCAGCATGTAGTCCTTGCCGCCCACGGAAATCGATGGCGGAGCCGCAGGCGGCGTCGCTGCCTCTGTCAAACTGAACTGCACCGAAGGACCGAAACCGAAATAATTCTGGAACTCGGCCATCGACGTAATCCGCCAGGGCTGATTGCTCAGCGACTTGCCTTTGTTGTCCGCTTTTTCGGTATAACCGATAAAAGCAGGCACCGCTGTTGCGACTTCCACGACCGAATTCGGAAAGGCGCTTTTCTCGACGATATAAACGCCGGGTGTTTTCATAGCTCCCATGTTGCCCCCTTTCAATAGTTAACTTACCTAACGTAAATCGAACCTGCTCTCTTGAAACACGTGCTCCACCAACATCAATCGACAACTCAACAATTGATAAAACTTTCTGCGACGATCTCTCTCTTGCCGTCGATCACTTCCATGCCCAGCCTGCTTTCGGACGCGACCGGCAAGCGCTTGACCAGCACCTTTCCCGTTCCCGGCCCCTGCTCCCGCAACTGGAAGCGGCAAGTCGATTTCTCCAGCACGGGAATCAACACCTTCGACCTGAACACCTTTGCCGGCCTGTCTCCCAACAACATCACTTCGCCACAAAACTCGAACTCCACCCGGCTGTCGAGATCGACGATAAAGGGATTGCTCCTGTTCATGTCCCCCAGCAAGTGATACTTCCAGTAAGCCCGTCTGGCATCGAACCGGATGAAGCAATCCCGAGCCCGCCATCCCGATGCCGCAGATGTGTCGTCGCCCACTCCGGGCTCCACACAGACACTCACCACAAAATCCGGCGGCACCCGCCTGTCCCTGTCGCAAAGAATGTCTTCGGCGACCAGGCTGCCGATATCCATGAAATCCTTTTCGGACACGGAATCTTCCTTACTCAGCCGAACCTTCCCGTCTCCCGGGCCGATATCGCGCCACCGATTGTCGAAATACAGAACATCATTTCCGTTACGCATGGCAACCGAGGTGTAGTTCGCAAACGTCCGGTCTTTTGCATAGACCTTGAAGCTGAAACACAACGCGCCGTTCGCGTCTTTCGCATAAAGCCGCAGGGCTTCCGACCTGCTCTCGTCGTAGAACACCGCCACGCCGTTCTTCGTTGGCCTGACCAGCACATTGGCGCCGTTGATCACCTTCGCCGTTGCCGGCACAGGGACAAAGTCCAGCCCCTTCCATGCGCCATCCGCGAAATAGCCGTGCTCCACGGAAACGCTAAACAATGATCGAAAAGATCCCATGACATTCCCGGCTCAAGTCACCGAACCCTGATATCCCTTGATGGGAGAAAGCTGACTCAGGACATCGCCCGCATCGAACCCAACCATCCTGACCTTGTACAAGATCGACGGCTGGTATTTCCCGCTCAACATCCCCCACAGGCTGCTCAAGTCCTGGATGTTCAGGTTCTCGATATCCAGCGCCAGCTTGTTGATCCGCTTGTCCAGCTCGGGAGTCACCTGATGGTCGAACACCGGTTGACGCTGGAAGAAGCTGACCGTATTCGACAGAAACTTGAGGGCCTCCGCGTAATTGTTGCAGCCGAAATTTCCCGCGACCATGACATACAGATTCAGGAACACCGGCGGATAGCTCGAAGCGGATCGGTCGAAGCTGCCCAGATTGCCCGGGCGCGAAGAGGCCGTTTCTTTTTCGACGTTGACTAGGAACACGACCAGCTTGTTGTTGATATTGGGCGCAAGCGTTCCGTCCTGCTCCATGATGTTGGATAGCACAACCACGTCCTCGTTGAGGTCGAACGACCTTTTCAGGAACTGGTTCAGTTGATTGGCAATATGGGATACGGCTGCGTGTATCATTTTTTCCCTGTTCAAACTGCCCTGACAGAACGAAGCCGGGTCAAACCGACATCACCAGCGATGGTTTTATCCCATGTAGCGACAAGCATTCCTGAACTAAAGATGCCCGAGCTTCGATATGCGCAGCAGTTCGCTACTGTTGTTGTTTTTACTTGTGTATGGGCACAGCGTTTCTGCTTGCCCCATTCATGACCGGCCTGTTCCGGGTCTTGTCTTTGGCATGAACGGAGCTACGTGTTGTGAGCATTCTCTAGAATGCTGCTCCCACAACCGGACGCGGATTGTTATTGACCTGAACCCGCTTAGTCAACAACAAAGAATATCTATGCATTTTCATGAATTACATAGATATTTCGATTAAATGCATATGCATTTAGGTCGAAATACATATGCATTTCGGCATATTGTTTAATAGCAACAATTATGTTAGCGATGGACAATTTAAACGGACAATTCGAAAGGAAATAACGCTACCTGATGCGGAAATCATCTCGCGAAATCTGACATGTCCGGCATGCAGATATGGGTCGGGGCATCGAAGAAACAAGGCCCTCAAACTGGAAGGTAAAGAGCCATTGAGTCCTATGAGCCACTAGGAAAAACAGCAGTGATGCACGAAAACTCAGGAGCGATTCGCCGTCAACTTGCCGAAGTCTATCGTCTCGTCCACCTGCAAGGCCTTGGGCAACTGGTGGGTGATGAACAGCATCGTGACTTTTCCCTTGAGTTTGTTGATCGTGCCGGCGAAATGCTCCGCAGTGACTTGATCGAGATTGCTGACCGCTTCGTCGAAGATCAGCACGCGCGGACGCTTGAGCAGCGCGCGGGCGATGGCGATGCGCTGGCGCTGTCCGCCGGACAGGCCGATACCGTTCTCGCCAACCGGGGTCTGATAGCCCTGCGGCAGTTGTTCGATCACCGCATGGATCTCGGCCAGTTGGCAGGCGTGGACGATTTCTTCGAAGCTGGCGTGAGGATTGGCCAGTTGCAGGTTCTCGAACAGCGTGCCCGAAAACAAGCGCGTCTCCTGCGGCACGACGCCGAAGTTGGCGCGCAGTTCGTTGGCGGCGAGGTGGCGGATGTCGTAACCGTCGAGCAGGATGCTGCCATCGGTCGGCCAGTAGAAGCCTTGCAGCATCTTGCCCAGCGTGCTCTTGCCGCAACCGGAGGGGCCCATCAGCACGCTGAGTTTGCCTGCGTTCAGAGTCAGGTCGAGGCTGCGGTACAGGTAGGGGTGTTTGTCGCTGTAGCGGAAGCTGACGTTCTTCAACTCGACCTTGCCCCCTGCCCCGCTGCGGGCGCGGGCGGGCACCAGCGCATGCGGTTCGGCGGGCGCATCCATCAGGTCGCCCAGACGCTTGACGGCAATGTCGGCCTGCTGGAATTCCTGCCACAGGCCAGCCAGGCGCAGCATCGGCTGGCTCATGCGTCCGGCGAACATCTGGAACGCGACCAGCATACCGATGGTGAAACCGTCGTTCCGCATCACCAGCAGCGCGCCCACTACGAGGATGGACAGCGTCATGATCTGTTCCAGCGCATTGGCGACGACGTTGTAGCTGTTCGACAACTGGCGCGTGGCGAATCCGGCGGCGAGGTAGTTCGACAGCAGGTCGCCGTATTTGTGTTCCAGCACCGGCTCCATCTGCAACGATTTGACGGTCTCCATGCCGGCGACGTATTCGGTGACGAAAGCCTGATTCTTCGCGCCCAAGAGAAACTGGTGGTTGAGCTTGTCGCGCAACGCGGGCGTGACGGTGAAGCTCAGTGCGGTAATCAGCGACAGCAGCAACAGCGCGATCAGCGTGAGCTGCCAACTGTACCAAAACATCACCGCGATGAAGATGAACAGGAACGGCAGATCGAGCAGCAGCGTAACGGCCGCACCCGAGATGAATTCGCGCACGGTCTCGACGCCGTGCAGGCGGGCAACCAGCGTGCCGGTAGGCCGATGCTCGAAATACGGCAGCGGCAGGTGCAACAGGTGGCGGAACACCTGACTGCCCAGCACCGCGTCGATGCGGTTGCCGGTGTGCAGCACGAAGTACTGACGCAGCCAGGTCATCGCGCTGGAAAACAGCATGAACATCACCAGCCCGGCGGCGATGGCGATCAGGGTGCTCTGGGTCTGGTGGACGATAACCTTGTCGATGATGACCTGGGTGAACAGCGGCGTGACCAGCCCGACCAACTGGATCGCAAACGATGCGATCAGAATGTCGCGCCAGACGCGCTTATGCTTCATCAACTCCGGCACGAACCAGCGGAAGCCGAACGGGGTGTGTCCAGGCGAACCGGGCTGCGGGGCGGAGGCGGACTGCTCTTCTTCGAGCTCGGCAGCGGATTGCGCGGTGTCGCGCGCGACCAACAGGATGTCGGTGCGGAAGTGTTTGCTGAATTCGGATAGCGGAATGGTTTCCGGCTCATCGGCCCCGACGCGGAAGAACAACACGCATTCTTCGTCGGCCTTGACCAGCAGCACGGGCGTGGCGGGCGACGCATCCGTTCCACCAGCAGCAAGTTCGGCTGTAGGGTGGGCTACGCCCACCATGTCGGGCCGCTTCGGCTCGCTCAGGACAGGTGCCGCCCGACCGACAAGAGACGCATCTTCGTCTTCGCGCACAAACGCCACCACAGGAAACGGGATGCGCTCAAGCGTCGCGATACCCTCCTCGTCCAGCTCCATCTCCCCGACCTTGAAATCCAAAGCCTGCAAGGCATTGAGCAGCGAGGTGCGGGAATACGGCGGCGGGAATTGCTGGGTGATGAGTTGCGGGTCGAACGGAATGCGGAATACGCGGGACAGGCTGCCGATCAGCCACAACATGTCTTGCCGGGAATAGTGCATACACAACCCTTACTTGAATTATTTTGTTCGGGGAAAACACAGTCGCCCCCACGCAAACCACCGCCCCTGTAGGAGCGGCTTCAGCCGCGATTGGACACGCCGCACATCCGCATCCCTTCGCGGCTCTCGTACCCTTTAGGGTGAAAGCCGCTCCTACGAAAACCGCTGCCCCTGCCGGATCAATTAGCCATTCGACCAAGCACAATAAAACCGTGCAAGTCGCCGACTATCCCGCCCGCCATGTTCGCCGGGGTCAAGCCGCCAATCGTTCCAGTCCCTCCTTGAGCCCCGCGAATCCCTTCAGTTGTTGGCTGTTGCCCATGCCGGACAGGGAAATATTTTGCTGGCCCGAACCGTATAGCCCGAACGATCCGGCACCCGCGCTGTCGGCGAAGCTGCCTTCGTCGCCTCCGCTCTGTTCCAGATGCTGCTTGAGCCGCGCGTTCATCCGTTCCCATTCATCACTGACATCGCCGCCGACGCCTTGGGCGACATTCCGGTTCACCTGCCATTCGGTCTGGCTACCGCGTTCGCCGTTGCGCTCCATCTGGCTAAAGGAGGAAAACTGTTCGCTTTCGCTTTCCCTGTCGAACCACGATTGGATCAATTCGTCGGTGTTACGGCTGGCGTTGTCTTCGCCATCCTTCGCGTGGCCATCGTCTTTGTTTGACTTCCTGTCGGAAGAACGATCATCGGATTCATCCTTGTTCGAATGCGAACCGGAATCCGCAGCATGATTGTTGCCGCCTCCGCTTCCCGGATGGCCGGGCGAACTGCCGGCACCGTCGTTCGAGTTTTCATCATGGCCCGGTGGCGGCACATCCTCTCCGTTGCCCACGCCTTCGTTGCCGCGACTAACCGTGATCTGGAATACATCGGAAGCCGAGAGGCTGCCTGCGGTGCTGCCGGTTGCGGCGACCTTGTCGGTGGCGGTGATGCGGACATCCAGGGAGCTTCTCTCTTTTGGAGCTTCGCCCGAGAAGGTTCGGGTGGCGGCGTCAAACTCCAGCCATTCCGGCAGTGCGGAGCCGTCGGCCATGGTCGCCGTATAGTCCAGTATGTCCCCCTGATCGATGTCGGTGAAACTCTCGGCTGGCATCTGCCACGAGAAGTGCTCGTCGCTCCGGAGGTACTGGTCGTCCAGTGGCGATACCAGTATCGGTGCATCGTTCGTCCCGCTCAGGAATACATCCAACACCGAGGCTGTACTGGCGATGCCGTCCGTGGCGGTGTAGCCGAAGTGTTCGGCGACCTGCATGCTGCGTCCCAGCGACTGCACCGTGATTGAGGTGTTGTCGAGGCTATAGGTGTAGCCGCCATCCGCCGCAAGCGTCAGATTGCCGTAGCTGCCCGCGCGGACACCGGCATCGGCGATGCTCAGCACTGTGCCCTGATCGATATCGCTGTCGTTCGCGAGCACGTTGCCGGAGGCAACGAGGATGGCATCTTCCTGCACGGCAGCCGTGTCGTTCACGGTGACCGGGCCGTCGTTCGCTCCGGCGATGCTGACGCTCAAAGTAGAGGCTGTCGATGCGATGCCGTCGCTGGCCTCATAGGCAAAGGTCTCGGTGACGAACTGTCCTGCGGCCAGCGACTGGACGCCAAGCGAGACGTTGTCCAGCGCGTAGCTGTAGCTGCCGTCGGCAGCCAACGTGAGTTGGCCGTATTGGCCCGCGAACACGCCCGCATTCGCTACGACGAGCACCGCGCCTTGGTCGATATCGCTATCGTTCGCGAGCACGTTGCCGCTGGCGGTGATGCTCGCATCTTCTTGCAAGGCGGTCGCGTCGTCTGCGGCGGTCACGGGGGCATCGTTTACACCGGTGATGATCATGGTGACGGTGGCGGTGCTGGTCGCCCCCGCGCTGTCGGTCACGGTGTAGCCGAAGGTGTCGTTGGCGGTCTGGCCTTGCGCCAACGACTGGAACAAGGTGCTGTTAACCTGTCCTGAGTTTGTCGAAGGATCGTACTGCACCGCGCGTCCCAGTCCTGCGCCTGTCGAAATGACAAGCGAAACCGCTGCGCCCGATGCGGAAACACCGTCCACACGGCTGATGGTTTTGGTGTCGCCGATGTCCGCATCAGTGTCGTTCGCCAACAGCGCATCCGATTGGATCGTAAACAGGCTGTCCTCGTCTACGGTCGCGCTATCGTTCTGCGCGACAGGGGCGTCGTTGCTGCCGGTGATCGTGACGGTGAGCGTGGCCGGAGTTGTCGCGACGCCGTCGGTCGCCTGATAGGAGAAGGTTTCGCTGACGACTTGTCCGGCGGCGAGCGATTGCACGGCGAGCGAGGCATTGTCCAGCGCGTAGCTGTAGTTGCCGTCGGCGTTCAGCACCAAGCTGCCATAGATTCCTTGCAGCGTGCCCGCATTGGCGACGCTCAACACGGCGCCCTGATCCACGTCGGCGTCGTTGGTCAGTACGTTACCAGTGGCAACGAGGACGCCATCTTCCTGCACCGCAGCCGCATCGTTTGCCGTGACCGGCCTGTCATTCACACCGGCAATGGTCATGGTGACGGTGGCGGTGCTGGTCGCCCCCGCCGTGTCGCTCACGGTGTAGCTGAAGGTGTCGGTGGCGGTCTGGCCTTGCGCCAGCGATTGGAACAGGGTTCCCGCATCGTATTGCACCGCACCGTTAACGAGCGATACCGCTGCGCCAGACGATGCTTGCGATACCCCGACGATGTTGAGCGCGTCGCCGTGGATGAAATCAGGGTCGGTATCGTTTGCCAGCAAAGTTGCAGCATCGAGCAGCACTGCGCCGCCATCTTCGATAGCCGCTCCGGTATCGGCATTCGCCGTCGGGGTGTCGTTGACGTTGACGACGTTGAGGTTGAACGCGCTGGACGCGCTCAAGCCGCCCGTGTCGGTCGCCGTCACCAGCACGTTCAGGTTGCCCACATCCCCGTTGGCCGGTGTGCCGCTGAAGGTTTGCGTCGCCGCGTCGAAGCTAAGCCAAGTCGGCAGCGCGCTGCCATCGGACAGCGTCGCGCTGTAGGTCAGCACGTCGCCATGGTCGATGTCGGTGAAGCTGCCCGCCGGGATAGTGAAACTGAACGGTGCATCTTCGTTGGTTTGCTGACCCGCAATCGGAGTTGCCACTATGGGGGCGTCGTTTGCACCATCGATCATCACCGTCAATGTCGCCGGTGTGACGGCGATGCCGTCTGTCGCCCGGTAGGCGAAGGTCTCGGTGACGCTCTGTCCCGCCCCCAGAGATTGCACCAAAGCGTTATTCAGTATGTAGCGATAGCTTCCATCCGCATTCAACGTCAGGCTGCCGTAGTTTCCGGCGATGACACCGGCATTCGCCACGCTGAGCACCGTTCCTTGATCGATATCGCTGTCGTTGATAAGCACGTTGCCGGTGGCCGGTTGTACCGTGTCTTGCGACATGCCCACAAAGTCGTCTTGGGTGACCGGGCCATCGTTGAGGCCGTTGATGGTGACATTCACCGTGGCGGTTGAAATCGCACCCGCCGTATCGCTCACGGTGTAGCTGAAGGTGTCGGTCGCAGTCTGACCTTGTGCCAGCGACTGGTAGCGGTTGCCGAGGTCGAACAGCAGATTGCCGACTGCATCCCGTGCGACGGCATTGCCGTTCGCGGAAACCGCATCGAATCCGCTCACGATAAAAGTGTCGCCCGCGTCGATGTCGGTGTCGTTCAACAGCAGGTCGGCAGTTGCAATCAAGATCGCCGCCGCATCCTCGTTTGTCGCCACGGCATCATCGGATGTTATCGGTGCGTCGTTGACGTTCGCGACGTTGAGGTTGAACGCGCCGGATGCGCTCAGCCCGCCCGTGTCGGTAGCCGTCACCACGACGTTCAAATTGGCCACATCCCCATTGAGCGGCGTGCCGCAGAATATCTGGCTGGCGGCATCGAAGACCAGCCAACTGGGGAGTGAACTGCCATCGGACAGTTTCGCGCTATAGGTCAGCGTATCGCCGTTGTCGATATCGGTGAACGTATTCGCCGGGATAGCAAAATTGAATGCCGCATCTTCGTTGGCCTGCTGAGCGGCAATGAGCGTTGCTAAAACAGGCGCATCGTTCGCACCGACAATGGTTACCTCTACAACACTGCTGGCCGTTGCGCCAGTGTTGTCGCTGATGGTGTAGCCGAAACTATCGGTGGCAGTTTGGCCTGTACCCAGCGATTGACAATCGTTGCCGATATCGAGTGAGAGACTGCCGCTGGCATCTTGGGTAACGGTATTACCCAATGCAGTCGTAGCATCGAAGCCGGTAAGCGCGAGCGTATCGCCGACATCCGGGTCGGTATCGTTGGCCAGCAGATCGGCAGCAGAAATGGCGAACTGTGCGGCATCTTCACTCGCAGTCACCGTGTCAGCCGAGGCCAACGGAGCGACATTGATTGGCCCATTACCCGTAACCGTCAACGCAAAATTCGTGGTCGCAGAAAGTCCGCCGGTATCGGTGGCCGTCACCGCCACATGCAGGATGCCCGCATCGCCGTTCCCCGGTACGCCGCTAAATATTCCCGTCGCCGCATCGAACGTGAGCCATGATGGCAACGTCGAACCATCCGCCAACGTTGCGGTATAAGTCAGGCTGTCGCCATGGATGAAATCCACATCGTCGAACACACCGATTCCCACCGCCGGCATTGCCTTGGTCAACGTTTGATTGCCCTTGCCGAATCCCGCATCGTTCAATTGCGCGCGCAACTCGGCTTCGCTCAACCCATCCAGGTTGTCGTTCTTGCCGTACAGATAGGCCATGTCACCACCGATGGCCGCAGTATCCGATCCGCCCAGCGAGAAATCCGCCAGATGCGGTGCTAGTTGCCAAATAGTAATCGTCGGATCGATCGCCAGATCGGCTTCGAACCGGTTCGCCAATCCGGCGAAATCGAACTGCTGGATTCGTTGGTTCAATAACGGATCGTCGGAATTTGGATCGTACCCCGGCATCGATTCGGCAATGACCTGCAGCGTACTGATCGCCTTGTTGTCCTGCCACGACGTGTTGAACCAACTCGAAAAAACAATCGACTCGCCATTACCGACATTCAGGATCAGATTGCTCCCATTGCGGCTGAACGACAGATCGGAGTAACCGATTCCACCTCCCAGTGAAACGGTATCCGTGCGTTCCATCAGTGGCACACCGTTTTCCGACTCCGAGTAATGCCAGTCCTTACCATCGCCGCGATTGAACAGCACAACATCGTTGCCGTCATCGCCGCTCAATTCGTCGTTGCCCTCGCCTCCAATCAATAAATCGTTAGAAATGGAGGCATAAAGATAATCATCGCCCGAGCCTCCATCCAGCAGGTCATTGGCGGTATCCGTGTAGCTCCAGTCGGCAGTCATATCATCCGAGCCACTGCCGCCGCTCAGGATGTTGCTTCCGCTCCCGCCCTCCAGCACATCGTGCCCCGCGCCACCCAGCAATGTGTCGTCACCTGCACCGCCGGCTAGCCGATCATTTCCGGCTAATGCCTTGATGGCATCGTTCCCGTCGGTTCCAGCGATGTAATCATTACCTGCTGTCGGCGCAGTGGAAAGTCTGGATTGGATGTCGCTCACCCCCCAAACCGTTCCGTCCGCAAAAACAAGCTGCTCGATCTTGTAGGTATCAGAGTAAAGCCAACGATCCAAAAACAGGCTATCGCCCGTGCCATTGACGGAGACGATCACACCGCCCCACTCGTCCTGCGATACCGTCACATCGGAAGGCAGCACATCGGCAAGCTGGATGGTATCTACGTTCCCTGCGGTCGTATCCCAATCGAAGAAATAGACATTACCTGCACCGCGCGCAAACGAAAAAATATCGTTGCTGACGACACCTTCCACATAACTGTCATAACTCGTCCAGACTTGATCCGCCGTACCCGCATCGGTCGTATCCGTCATTGAACCATCCGCTGCAACAGCGCCGCTTGCAATGGAAAAACTCAATGCCTGTCCCGCCGATCCAGATTGGTCTGCAACTGGATTCGCCACCGTCGGCGCATCGTTGACATTTGTCACCTCCAGCACAAAGAGGGTATTGGCCGATTGCCCGCCAGCGTTCGCCGCCGCCACCGAAAGCTCCAAACTACCCACATCCCCGTTGGAAGGCGTGCCGCTAAAAGCCCCAGTGGCCGCATCGAAGCTCAGCCAATCCGGCAACGGGCTCCCGTCCGCCATCGTGGCCGTGTAAGTCAGGTTCATTTCGCTGAAAGCATCTGCCGGAATCGCAAAGCGGTATGCGCCGTCTTCGAGCGCTGTTTGATCGGCCAAGGGCTGAGCCGAAATCAGCGCCCCCGTCATTGCCGCGATTGCCTGCTTGTCCCACACCGTACCGTCCGCAAACTGCACTTGCTCGATCCGGTGCGCGTTGTCCACATACCAGTTGGACAGCACCGCGATATCGGCAGAGCCCGCCAGATGCAGCTCAAGATCATCGCCATTGCGCACCACCCTGACATCGCCGGGATTCACTGAATCCTTGAACGACAGCTTGTCTAGGCTCGCGTTCGCGCCGTAGTCGTAAATACGATCAACGCCATCGCCATAACCGAACAGGTAGATGTCGTCGCCTGCACCGCCGCTCAGAACGTCGTTGCCCACCCCGCCATCAAGCGTGTCGTTGCCGTCCAGTCCGTCGATCCGGTCGGTGGCGCTGGTGCCGGTGATCGTGTCGTCTCCCGCGCTGCCCTTGAGATCGAAGCCCAGATCGATCAATTGGCTATAAGACAATGTCGTGCCGTCGGCAAACCGGAAGCTTTGAATCTGGTTTGCCGCGTAAGCATCGTTTGGGTTGAAGTCGGCGATATGCAATTCGTCAACTTGTCCTGAGCCTGTCGAAGGATCTCCCACGCGGATCAGCAGCGAGCCCAGCCCCAGGCTCACCATGTCCGGCGTGATGCCCGCGCCAAACGTCACCGAAGAAATCGGCTGGCCGCCCACTCCCACCGAGTTTCCATCGATCACCTGTGAGCCGCTGCCGAGATCGAACTGATACGAGGCTCCCGCTTGTCCGCCACCGGAAACACTCCCCGCTTCCAGGCCGAACATTCCCAGATACGAACGTCTGCTGCCATCCGCAAATTCGAAATACGCGCTGTTGTCCAATCCCCCCTGGACCAGGATGCTGTCGCCCGCTGTGCCGTAACCGATGGTCAGGTCGGTGACGGTGTAGGTGTAATAGACCGTTCCCCAGGCATTGCGGTATTCCACGGTCCGGTTCGATTCGCCAAAGGTCAGAGAATTCGGGTTGATGCCGCTGCCGAACGTCAATACCGTGTTCTCCGGCATATGGTTGAAGACAGAATTCTTGACGACGCTGATGGTGTCGTGTCCGTCGCCCGCATTGAACAGCAAGCGGGCAACACCCATGCCGTCGTTCTCCGATATTTGAATCCGGTCGTCGCCTTTGCCCCCGGCATAGATGACGCTCGAGTCGTTGCCAGCCTGGATGACGTCGTTACCCGCCGCACCCACGACAATCTGCTCGTTGCCCCACGGTTGAATCAGTGAGCCGACCGTAGTTTCCGCTGGAGCAATGAATCCTTTTAGCGCGGCGAGTTCGGCGAAGCTGTAGCTGGTGCCGTCCGCAAAGCTGAATTGCTCAATCGCGCCCTGTTCGCCGTTGAGGATGGAGATCACGTCGCCTGCCGCAGCGCCGTAATACACCTTGAATCTGGGCGAGTAGTCGCCCCAGTTCTCATAGGCGAAGGCGATGTCGTTCACCGTGATGCCCGTCCCGAATGACACTGTGTCCACTCCGCCCAGGTCGATCAGGTTGTCGGTCCCATCGCCCGGATTGAAGTGGTAAGTCGTGCCGCGTCCGCCGCCCAGCAGGGTGTCATTGCCCGCGCCGCCGCTGAACGAACCCGCCCAACCGGAGGTGTCCGCCAAGGTTTGATCCGTCCCATCGCCAGCCACGTCATATCCGGGCGTGCCGCCTTGTGCCACGAACAGTTGATCGACTTTGAGGGTGGAGCCATCCGCGAAACGCAGTTCATCGGGGTACGTGCCGGCGAGCAATACCGAGTCGCCCGCCTGTCCTGAGCCTGTCGAAGGGCCATAACTCAAGAGCAACCCGGCATCCGAAGCGCTGGCAACCACGCTCGATGCCGCAATGCCCGCGCCGAAGACGATATTGTCACGGTAGTCGGCATTGATGATCGTGTCTTGCCCGGCCCCCAGCCTTAACGTAAAGGTGTCCGCCCCGCCACCGCCGTCGAGGGTGTCGTAGCCTGCACCGCCATCCAGCCAGTCGGCGCCGTTGCCGCCGCTCAAGGCATCGTCGCCCGCGCCGCCATTCAGGATGTCGTTGCCGTCGTTGCCCGCTAAGGTGTCGTTGCCGTCGAGTCCATTAATGCGGTCGGTGGTGTTGGTGCCCGTGAGGGTGTCGTCGAGGCTGGTGCCGTCGAGATCGAAGCCGCGCGCCAGAAGTTCGGTGGTGCTGAGGGTCGTGCCGTCGGCAAACTCGAAGCCGCCGATGCTGGAGCTGTTGAAGACGTCGTTGCGGTCGAAGTCGGCGAGGGTGTCAATCACATCCCCCTGCTGATGTATCCCGGCATCCAGTTCCTGTTGGGTGGGCGCGCGGTGCTCCACGTTCCTGATGTGGACGGCATCACCGTTGCCCAGATCGAGCATGAGGGAGCCCAGGCGCAGGGTGATATCCTTCTCGCTGATGCCAGCACCGAAGCGAAATATGTTGTTCTCGGCCTTAAGGTCGTAAACGGTGTCGTTGCCATCGCCACGATTGAAAATGTAGGTATCCTGCCCCGCTTCGCCATACAGTGTGTCGTCACCTGTGCCGCCGACGATGATGTCGTCTCCCGCGCCGCCGAAGATGACGTCCTTGTCGGCTCCGCCGTCCAAATAGTCGCTGCCGGGATTACTGCCGGGATCGATGCCGATCTCTCCTCCATCACCGATCAGAATATCTTCGCCCGCTCCGCCGAGCAGGCTGTCGTTTCCGCCGTTGCCGCTCAGTTGGTCATTGCCGTTCTCACCGAATACCACGTCGTTCCCACCGCCTGCCTTTACCCAGTCGCGGCCTTCCCCGGCGTAGATGACATCCGCCGAGCCGGTGGTGTCGGTTGGAGATGCGCTGCCTATTGCGGGCGAGAACAGGCGACCTGCGGCAGTGTCGGTGACTGTCCAATTGAGGGAGCCTGCTCTCCAGTTGATGTCGCCAAAGATGCTGTCGTCACCCGCCCCGCCTATGAGGAGGTCGCCGCCGGCTCCGCCGCTGAGGACATCGTCGGCGTTGCTGCCGACCAAAGTGTCGCTGCCATCACCACCGGTGAGCCAGTCTCCTTGCTGTCCTGCGCCAGTCGCCTGTCCTGAGACTGTCGAAGGATTACCTTGAGCAATAGCTGTGGCTGCATCCACTTGGGTACCGGCATAAATGCGGTCGTCGCCTGCGCCTCCATTAAGGAGGTCACCCTCAGTCCCTCCGATCAGGATATCATTGCCCGTGCCTGCAATAACGATGTCGCGCCCCGCTCCCCCATCGAGGATGTCGCTAACACCGCCAAAGCTTGCATCTATGGTGTCGTCTCCATTTTCGCTGGTGATGTGGTCGTTTCCTGTCGAGCCGTAAAGGATGTCGTTACGTGTGCCTTTTTTATTGGGGTCGGTAACGAGGTTGTTCAGGCCGTCGTATTGGTAATACACATTGCCGCTGGCATCGTAAAAATCCTTTGGACCAAAGTCGCCGACGATGTCGAGGGTGGTGGTCGGGTTAACATCGGCCACGGCGGCGGTCAGGTCGATGCCCAGGTGATTGCCTGCTGTCGGGATGTAGCCTTTGATGAGCAGCGCGCCATCGACGATCAGGTCGCGGCTGACGAGGTTGCCTTGGTCATCTTTGTTCTCCGCGACGACGGTGTAGAGATGGCTCGCGCCAGTCGCGTCCTTGCCGCAGAAGACACGATTGTCGCCGTACTGGTTACCGCCGCTGAGGGTGATGGTGTCGATTTTGATCTGGCCGTTGCCGTCCGTGTCCAGAATCGTATCGAGGCCATCGCCTTGGGTGTAAACGTAGGTGTCGTTCCCCCGCCCACCTTCGAGGTGGTCGTTGCCTCGGCCCCCGGTCAGTTTGTCATCGCCGCCTCCGCCGAACAGGGCATCGGCTGCGTTCGCGCCGGTGATGTCCGTTTCGTTCGCATCCGAGCCGAAGATGACGCGGCGGGTGTCAGCGGTGATGCCCGACCGTTGCAACACGATGCCGGTGGCTCGGTCTTCCCACCGTGCGTTGTTGTTCACATAGATGTCGGTATTTCCCGGAACATCGTTCCCCGGATTATTGATGTCGTAGCCCGGCACACTCATGTTGTCTGCAATGTTATAGGAGGCATCGTGCAGGCTGTAGTAAATCTTGCGCTCGATAAAGGCGGCGCGCTCTTTTAGGTATTCGAGGCTGATTCCGCCAACGCCGGTCGCCGGGTCGTACAGGTCGAGTTCATGGCTGATGTTGCGCTGACCATAATCGAATCCAAGGACGGCGAACGGATTGCCGTTGAGCAAGGCATAACGGTAAGCCATCGCCCTATCCGGGTTTTGCGTATCGGTTGCCGCAGCAAGCAAGGCGTCCGCATTCTTGTTTCCGACCAAGGTTTCGACTCGCAATGTCGCTGTGCTGCCCGTTAACGCTTGATCGATGGCGTTCAACACTTCGTAAAACTTGCCCCGGTTATCCAGATTGCTGAATTGTCCGCCGGACTGTCCGTAAGCGAATTCCTGGCGTCCACCCAAGATCGCACTGAACGCAGTTTCACCGACGATGAGTTTGGCCAAAGCCTCCACGCTCTTCTCCAGCGAGTTGCCATCTGCCGTGCCGTTGCTCAGCAGCAATCCCACCCCCAATTGGTTGGAGCCGGCGGCAAGGATGTTGTACATATCCCGCAGGCCGGTGCTTGTGTCGATGGCGTTTGCGCTCATGTCCAGCCCGAGCCTCTCGAACACGCTCATCACGGCCAGGCTGTCCGCGAGCAACGTAATCGAGTGGGTCGTGCCGTAGTCGCTGGTCGTGCCCGTCAGCGAGTCGAGCAAGGAGATGGGGCCGGTGCCTTGCACGTTCGGCTGGTCTTCGATGAAGATCATCGTGGCGGGCACATGGTCGCCCGCGTTGGCGACCAGTTCGAGATCGTTGTGCGCGCCGCGCCCAAAAAGTTGGGCGGTGTTGTTCGGTGTCAATGTGTCGCCGCCGAACTTGTCGTAGCTGGTGCCGTAGCTCGACACAATGTCATCGACGATAGTCTGATAGGGCGATTTGACAGACGAGTCCAAGGGATCAACAACCGCATAAATATTTTGGCTGCTCGGGTCTGCAAGATTGATTCCCGCCGCTAACAGCCGGGCGCGCAGGTCGTTCACCATGGTACTCAGCGTGCCGTTGCTTATGTTGCCCATGCCCGTGGCATTGAACACGCAGGCCTGATTCACTTCCGGGTGCAACGCCTTGAATGTGTCGGCCAGTTGGCCGGAGAGGCTGTAGCCGGAAACGTTGAGCACGCCGCCGGTTCCTCCCGTGCCAAATTGGTTCTTGAAATCGTCCAGCGCCGGATCGCTCACCCATGCGCCTGTCGTCGCATCGAAGCTTTCTCCGAGCTTGAGATGGTCGTAATAACTTTCCATGCTGGCGATCTGGCCGAAGGCAAAACCTTTACCGCCGATTTCGCCGTCCGCACCGGGTAAGCCGTCGCGCATCCAGTCTCCGCCTTGGCTAGCGTTAAAGTATTCGGTGGAGCGGATCGATAGTGTGTATGCACCGGATTGGTTGTCGCGCATCAGGGTCGCAGAGAAACCGCTGGCGGTGTTGGGGATGTGGCTAACGATGGTGTAGTGGGTCAGAAAATCGTTCGCCTGCGTGGCGGTCATGCGGGTTGCGCCGGGGAGGATGTCTTTGGTTTCAGGCAATCCATTCTGATAACTTGGATTATTGCTGCCGTACATCGACACCTGTCGCACTGACAATGGTCCACCAAAAATATCAGACTGATTCACATACGATTCAGCGGCCATTTGCTGTAACACGAAGTCATACCACGCCTTAATATTTGTGCTCATGTCGCTCTCCTTTTATTCTGCTGGATTGATAGGAACTAATACACTTTGAATAAATGCTGCTACGCTTTTTGGGAAATTTGGATGATGGCAACTATCCCCATTGGTCAAGCGCGTATATCTGGAATTCGATTCTGGCCAATACCGGTAAAAAAATCGCCTGAATGCCAGCACTTCGCTTGTTGCTCGGTCATAAATGATTGTCTCTCCACCCGTAATGCCGCTCTCCAACATGTCGCTAGTAGAAATCTGCCGCCACGTAAACCCATAATGGCTATTGAGTGTATCGATTTGCTCCATGTTGACAATGTAAGGTACATAAACTGGGTGCTTGTTCTTTTGCGTACCAATCTTGTAATGTCCCGGCACTTCCGTACCACGAAAAAAACGGACGTATAGCTTGTTTGTCTCACCCTGTTCGCGTGGTCGTTCCATAAAATTGAAGCGACCGTGATAAGGTTGCACCAATCTATCTTCCATGTTCTTGTCCAGTATTTCGTTAGCTTCATTCATTTGGAATATCAAACTGGAGTCATTAAATGGCTGATAATTACGCCCCTGAAACACCCCCTCCACGCCCTCAACAGTTTTGAACACCCACTCCCCCGCATCCTTCTCGCACAGAGATTTAAAGTAGGTTTCCGCTCCCATGCCGGGACGGTATTCAGCTTTCAGCTTGTCGTGCGGTGCAGGAAGTTTGATCGAGTACGCAAACCGCCCCTCCTCCGTCGCCAGCGGATCGGCAGGTTTGACCTTCAGAATATCGCAGTCGGTTATCGGTCTTTTGTCGATGTAGTGCGGATCGTTCGGGTCGAGGTACGGCCCCATCTTGTCCTTGCGGCATTGCGCGTCGATGTCCGCCATGATGTCGCGGAACTGCTGGCCCACCGTGGCAGCGCAGCCACTCATTGGAATGCTCAGAGCTGCTACCAGCAAACTGCTCAACAGGTTGCGCGTGTTCATGCTGCCTTCCTCCATGTGTAGGTTGTCTCATCGTTCGCCGCCTTACTGCTCTTGATAATTGCGACATTGCTCGCCGCCGCCACCGAAAGTTCCAAACTACCCACATCCCCGTTGGAAGGCGTGCCGCTAAAAACTCCAGTGGCCGCATCGAAGCTCAGCCAATCCGGCAACGGGCTCCCATCCGCCATCGTGGCCGTGTAGGTCAGGTTCGTTTCGTTGAAAGCATCTGCCGGAATCTCAAAGCGGTATGCACCGTCTTCGAGCGCTGTTTGATCGGCCATGGGCTGAGCCGAAATCAGCGCCCCCGTCATTGCTGCGATTGCCTGCTTGTCCCACACCGTACCGTCCACAAACTGCACTTGCTCGATCCGGTGTCCCGTCCGCGCGTCCGCCGTTCTATTTTTCGTATCGATTTCTTCATTTTTTTCGCGTCTCCTGTCAGTTTTTTCTGCTGCCGTTCGCTTGCTTCATCCGTTTTTTGTTCGTTCCGCTCGTTGCTTTGTCGCCTATTCACCATTTTTTCGATTTTGGCGCGAGACATCGCGGACAGTGCATGTTGCTGTCTCGGCCATGTTGTTCTGTTTCTCTTTCGTCCGGTGCATGTCGGCTACTACCTCAGGTGATATCCGGTCAGCAGCCCATCCCACGCTTCGAACCAGTGTTCTTGCCTTGCGGGTTTTGCATATGGGGCTATTCCGTTCCAGGCTTCTGCCGGTGTACATCCATCCAAGTTTTGATGTGAGCGAATGTGGTTGTACCAATATCGAAAGGTATCGAGGTCGCGGTTGAGTTGTGCGATTCCCGCGACGATCCAGCAATCGAGTACTTGTTTCAGCGTGCCGAATAGCCGTTCGATTCTGCCGTTCTGCCATGGGCATCCCGGCATGGTGCGTTGATGGCGGATGCCGAGTTTCTTCAGGCCGATGCGGAATGTTTTTGATGTGAAGATGGGTTCATTGTCGGTGCGGATGATTTTTGGTTTGCCGTGGGTGTAGATGGCTTCGATTATGCAGGCGATGAGGGTATTTGAGGTTTTTTCGTGCAGTGCTTGTAGGTGCAGTAAGGCGCGGCTGCCGTGGTCGATGATGCCGAATATTGAATGCAAGCTTTTGTGAGCATCCGTCTTGCCGGTGAGATCGATTCCCCAAATGAGGTTGCGCGGAACGGATTTTGGTTTTGTCTGTTTCAGGTTGCGGCGCAGAATCTGCACTTCGTAGGCATGCCGCTGCAAGGTTTCGTGAACGTAGGTTTTGCCGACGGTTATTTTGCGTGATGCGGCGAAGCGGCGGTTGAAGATGTCGGCGATGGTGCGGCATCCGGCTTGGGGCATGATGGCTTTGAGACGGATGATTTCGTATTTGAGCCAGTCCGGCTTTTGCGGGGAGTGGCGATGATTGTGTTTGCTTTTGGCGGCAATGCACTTGCTGCGATAGTACGGGCGATGCGATATGGATATCCATTGCACAAGTCTATGGATGTGCAAGTACAGAAATTTGGTGATCGCTAATAGCGTTAGCATGGGACCACCTTTCGCGGCGATCCGGCGGTCATAACACAACGCATACGGCGGATAACACTGCATTCATCCACCCTACATAGTTCAATCCGGCGGGCATAGCCCGCCCTACAGACTGCTCTCATCAGATTCATCGAGTTCATCGCTCCCTCCCCGCTTCCTGAAACGCCCCCATCACCGGCGAGAGCAGATATTCGAGGATGGTTCTCGTGCCGAGGTGTATCTCGGCGGTGACTTGCATGCCCGGCGTGAGGTTGTGGCGCACGCCGTCGGCGATGAGGTGCTGGGCTTTGAGATCGACCAAGGCGCGGTAGGAGTACGGGAGGTTGCTGCCGGCCTTGGCGTTGGCCTGCTGCTGTTGTGAATTGTTGTCGCTGGCGTCGGCGGAGAGGTGCGCGACCTCGCCTTCGACCATGCCGTATTTCTGGAACTGATAAGCAGCGAATTTGATCTTCACCGGTTCGCCGGTGTGGATGAAGCCGACGTCCTGGTTGCCCACCCAGACCTCGGCACGGAGGATTTCGCCGTTGGGCACGAGGGTCATCAGGATGGTGCCGGGGCTGATGACGGTGCCGACGGTGTGGGTGGCGAGGTCTTTGACGATACCGCCGTGCGGAGCTTTGAGTTCGTGCAGGTTGCGGCGGTATTGCTGCTTGGTCAGTTCGCCTTGGGATTTGTCGAGTTTGTCTTCGATGTCGGCGCGTTCGTTCTGCAATTGGCGGCGGTAGTCGGCGGTGATCTGGGCGAGTTTTCCGGTAGATTGGGTGAGGCTGGCTTGGGCACTCCGGATCAGGTGTTCCTGCGATTTGAGGTCTTGTTCTTTTTCGATGCGCTCGCGGGCTTTGTCATTGGCCATGATGCGGCTGACGAAGCCATTTTTGACCAGCTTGTCGTAGGCTTCGTCTTGTTCGCGATAATGCGGCAGGGTTTTGAGCAACTTGGTGCGGATTTCTTCGGCGGCGGCAAGGTCGCTCTGCGCCTTTTCGTGCAGGCTGCGCTCCTGCGCCAGCGCAGTTTCATAGGCGATGCGGTTGGCCTGATACTGGGCTCTGACCTGGTCGTAGAGTTCGTCCGAATCGTCGGGGCGTTTGGAAAATGCTCGTCCGCTCAGTTCGGCGTCGATGCGGCGCAAGGTGATGCGTTTTCCGCTGGCGTCGGTCGAGAGTGTGGCGACATCGGTTTCCGACAGGGTGGTATCCATGCGCATCAGCACTTGCCCGGCTTGGACGCGCTGCCCTTCTTCGACGAGGATGTCGCGGATGACGCCCTGTTCGGAGGGCTGGACGATCTTGAGGTAGCTTTGCGGGATCAGCTTGCCGGAGGCAGAAGCGACGACATCGAGCTTACCGAAAATGGCCCAGATGAACAGCAGCCCCAGTAGCGTAAGCAAGATATAAAGCAGCGTACGAGCGAACGGCGTAGGCGGCTGCGCCTGAATGCGCAGCAAGCCGGGAGAAAAATCGAGCGGATCGACGCCGGTCAGGCGTTTCTTCCAATTCTTCGCAGACAAAATAAACCCCTCCTTTGGAAATAGAGGGGCGGCCAGAAACAACCTTTGGCGGCCCCGCTATCATAGGTTTTACCCCTTAGATCGGAAACTTTGCGTCCCTGCTTTTCAGCAGGTTTGCCTTTTGCATTTATTGCTGGAGCTATTTGATCGTGGCAACTTGATTCAGTGTTATGGAACCAGCGACCTTAAGCTGGTGTGACCATATTCCTGCAGGGGGAATTAAACAATAGACCGAAATGCATAGATATTCCGGCTCGAATATATAGGCCTTTTGGCATATTTACATTCAGTAGATATTGTGCATCGCCAAGCAAAACGACTGTCGCGCACGGCAACTCAAGAACGGTTCGCCATCAATTTGCCGAAGTCTAATTTTTTGCAGCTTCACGCAAATTGGCTCCGGCGATCACTCCGATCTTGCTATTCATAGATCAGTGACTCAGTGCAATGTGATTCAGCCATTCATTTTGAGTTCGTAATTCGAACTCCGGCCACCGGCTTCAGATTTGTTGAGGATGCCGCGGTAGGCTGACCAAATAAAAAACCGTCCCTGTGGACGGTTTTTTATTGCAAGACATCACTCTGTTGCTACCGAAACAAGCTCTCAGTTTTTGAGGCCGAGATCTTCCGCATAGGGCGCGCAAGGATATTGGAACGCGACCGGTCCGTCCTGCTGGGCATGGACGAACTGGCGGACGAACGGATCCTGCGAGATATCGATCTCGGCAGGCGTCCCTTCCGCCACGACGACGCCGTTGTGGATGAAGTATGCGTAATCGACGATCTTTAGCAACTCGGACAGGTCGTAGGTCACCACGACCGAAGTGACGCCCAGCGCGTCGTTCAGGCTTCGTATCAGGTTCGCGATGGTGCTGAGCGAGATCGGGTCGAGGCCGGCGAAGGGCTCGTCGTAGACGATCAGCGCGGGGTCGGTGGCGATTGCGCGAGCCAGCGCGACGCGGCGTTCCATGCCGCCGGACAGTTCGCCCGGCTTCAGGTTGCGGGCGTTGCGCAGCCCCACGGCGTGCAGCTTCATCAGCACCAGGTCGCGGATCATTTCCTCGGACAGGTCGGTGTGCTCGCGCATCGGAAAGGCCAGGTTGTCGAACACCGTCATGTCGGTGAACAGGCCGCTCACCTGGAACATCATGCCCATCTTCAGGCGCAGTTTGTACAGCGCGTCATTGTCCAGCTCGTGTACCGTCTGCCCCATGAACTTCACGCTGCCCTGCGAGGGCTTGAGCTGGCCGCCAAAATGGCGCAGCAACGTGCTCTTGCCGCAGCCGCTGCTGCCCAAGATAGCGACGACCTTGCCGCGCGGGATCGCGAGATTAATCCCGTTGAGCACTTTGTGCGTGCCGTAAGCGAAGTGAAGGTCGCTGACCTCGACCAGATTTTCCGCAGATTTTTCCAAGATCAAACTACCCCGGTTAGTTTCGAGCCAGCAATGCCGACACCATTCATCGCCCCAGCACCTTGCGGTATACCTCGATGTAGGCTTCCGCGCTGAGCTTCCAACTGAAGTCCTTGCCCATGCAGTTTTTGCACAGCACCTTCCAGCGTTTGTCGTCGCGATAAAGTTCGACCGCGCGCAGAATGGTCGCATGGAGGTTACCGGCGGTCATTCCGCTGAACACGAAGCCGCTGGCGCTGCCGTCCTTCAATGTTTCCGGCGTGCAGTCGGTCACCGAATCGGCCAGACCGCCGGTGGCGTGGACGATAGGCGGCGTGCCGTAGCGCTGGCTGTAGAGCTGGTTCAGGCCGCAGGGCTCGAAGCGCGAAGGCATCACGAACATGTCCGCGCCGGCCTCGATCAGGTGCGAGAGTTCTTCGCTGTAGCCGATGTGCGCGGCGATCTTGCCCGGATAACGCGCGGCCAGTTCTCGCGCGGCGTCCTGCATCCCCGCCTCGCCGGAACCCAGTATCGCGATCTGCACCGGCAGTTCGACCAGACGCGGCGCGATCTCCAGCAGCAGGTCCAGCCCCTTCTGGTAGGTCAGGCGGCTGATCACGCCGAGCAGCGGCACATCCGGAGTTGCGGACAGTCCCAACCGTTGTTGCACCGCCTGTTTGTTCGCCGCCTTGCCGGTCATGCGCGCGGCGCTGTATTTCTTCGCGAGGTAGCCGTCGTCGGCCGGGTTCCATTCGTCGATGTCGATGCCATTGAGGATGCCGGTGAGGTGGTCACGCCGCTGCGCCAGCAGCCCCTGCATGCCGAAGCCCAGCCTCTCGTGCTGAATCTCGTTTGCGTAGTTCGGGCTGACCGTGGTGATGTGGTCGGCGTAATACAGGCCCGCCTTGAGGAACGACAGGTTGCCGTAATACTCGACGCCCTGAATGCCGAAGCTGGATAACGGCAGGTGCAGTTCGTTCAGCAGTTGCGGCGGGAACACGCCCTGAAACGCCATGTTGTGGATGGTCATCACGCTGGGCGTCCCGCTGTGCCACAAGTTCAGGTAGGCCGGTCCAAGGCCGGTCTGCCAGTCGTTGCAGTGCAGGATGTCGGCCCGCCAGGGCAGCGGCGTATCGGCGCTGGCGAGGATGGCCGCAACGCGGGACAGCAGCGCGAAACGCCGCGCGTTGTCGCCCCAGTCGTTTCCGCCAGTGTCCTGATACGGGCCCCCGGCACGCAGATACAGTTCAGGGCAATCGAGCACCAGCAGCGGTATGTCGTTCTCGGTGTCTCCGGCCAGCAGGCGCGCAGGCGGAAAGCCGGGCAAGGAGTCGAAGGTTGCGATGACTTCATGCCGCGACATCTGCGCAAGCACCGGGGTGTATCCCGGCAACAGCACCCGCACGTCTACGCCGAGCGCGCGCAGGGCCGCGGGCAGCGCACCGCTGACATCGGCGAGACCGCCGGTCTTGATGAGGGGAGCGATTTCAGAAGTCGCGAACAGGACTTTCAGTTCAGGCATGTTTCTTGTTCTCTGTGGGGCCTAATGGCCGGAATCCGCGGAATTATAGTACCTCGCGGCGCTCAGCGCTTCTCGGCGTGACCGCCGAACTCGGCGCGCAGCGCGGAGAGCAGCTTGTCGCCGTAGTCGCCTTCGCCCCGCGACGAGAAGCGGTTAAACAACGCTGCCGTCAGCACCGGCGCGGGCGTGCCGGACTCAATCGCGGCGATGCTGGTCCAGCGCCCTTCGCCGGAATCCGACACCCTGCCGCCGAAATGCTGCAGCTCCGGATCGTCCTGCAGCGCATGCGCGGTCAGGTCCAGCAGCCAGGAACCGACCACGCTGCCGCGCCGCCACAGTTCGGCGACCTCGGCGACGTCGATTTCGTAACGGAAAGCCTCCGGCTCCCGCAAGGGCGTGGTTTCCGCATCCGAGTGCTGCGTGGCGCCGCCGACGTTGGCGTGGCGCAACAGGTTGAAACCCTCGGCATAGGCCGCCATCAGGCCGTACTCGATGCCGTTGTGCACCATCTTGACGAAGTGCCCCGCGCCCGAGACGCCGCAATGCAGATAGCCCTGCTCGGCGGTATTCGGCTCGCCGCTGCGGCCTTCGGTGCGCGGGACGGTTCCGACGCCCGGTGCCAGCGCGGCGAATACCGGTTGCAGATGCGCCACGGCGCCCTGTTCGCCGCCTATCATCAGGCAATAGCCGCGTTCCAGCCCCCACACGCCGCCGCTGACGCCGACATCGACATAGCGAATCGACTTGGTCGCGAGCCGCCGCGCACGCACAATGTCGTCCTTGTAGTAGGAGTTACCGCCGTCGATCAGGATGTCGTCGGCCCCCAGCAACGGTTCGAGATCGGCGATGCTGCCGTCGACGATCGCGGCCGGCAGCATCAGCCACACCGCACGCGGCGCGGCCAGCTTGGAAACGAAATCCTGCAGGCTGGCGGCAGGCGTGGCGCCCTCTTTGGCCAGCGTCTGCACCGCATCCTGATTGCGGTCGTACACCACGCACTGATGCCCGGCCTTCTGCAAACGGCGCACCATGTTTGCGCCCATGCGTCCCAACCCTATCATTCCGATCTGCATCACAACCTCCGGTTCGTAGTTAATTCAATTCGTTTATGCCGCGCGATCCAGGTACCACTCCACATCCGCCACTCCAGCGGCGGGCAGCGGCTCGCCAAGCGCTATCCGTTCCAGCGCCGCACGCTTGCCCTCACCCGCAACCAGTAACAATTTATGACGCGCGGCGTTCAGCGTAGCCATGCCGAGCGAAACCCGCTCCGGCGGCGGCTTGGGCGCACCGAACACCGCGACGACGGCATCGCGGCTGGCGGTCGCCGGATTGCCCGGAAACAGGCTCGCGGTATGGCCGTCTTCGCCCATGCCCAGCAGCGCGAGATCGAGCGGTTCGCTACCCAGCATCGCCGCATAGCTCGCTGCGGCGGCTTCCGCGCCGAGTTCTACCGGAATGCCGTGCACGTTCGCAGCCGGAATCGCGACACTATCCAGCAGCGTCTCGCGTGCCATGCTGTCGTTGCGCTGCGGATCGTTTATCGGCAGGCAGCGTTCATCGCCGAAATAGACCTGCACCCTCGCCCAGTCCAGCGGCAACTGGCGTAGTTGTTCGTAACAACGGCGTGGTGTTTCGCCGCCGGCCAGTGCGATGCGGAACACGCCGCGCGCGGCGATGGCCTCGGCGGCCAGTTCCGCGATGCGGCGTGCCGCCGCGCTGCTCAGGCTGTCGATATCGTCGAAGACGAGGCGTTTCACGCGCCCTCCCTCGCCAGCTGTTCGGCGCGCAAGGCCGCGCCCAGCAAGGCCGCGCGGTCGTTCAGGATCACGCGCACCGGCATCGCCTCCAGCAGCGGACGCATGCGTCCCTTGTTCAGGAATGCCTCGATGAAAGCGCCGTCGCGCAGCAGCGGCAATATCTTAGGCGCGATGCCGCCGCCCAGATACAGGCCGCCGCGGCTCATGGTCTTGAGCGCGAGGTTACCGGCTTCCGCGCCGTACAGACGCACGAAGCGCTGCAACGTTTCGACGCAAAGCGCGTCCTTGCCGGCCAATGCGGCGTTGGAGATCGCCGCCGCGGCATCGCCGCTCTGCATCTCGTCGAGCAGCCATTGCGGAACCTCCGCATGGCGATACATGCACAGAAAGTGGTACAGGCTCAGCAACCCCATGCCGGACACGACGCGCTCCCAGCTCACATGGCCGAACTGCCGCTGCAGGTAGAGAAAGAAAGTCATCTCCAGCTCGTCGCTCGCGCAGAAACTGGCATGACCGCCTTCGGTCGCGAACGGTTGGTGGCGACGACCGTCCCAGTACAGCCCGGCCTCGCCCAGGCCCGTGCCGGCGGCGATCACTGCGGCGTTGCCGCAGGCGTCCGGCGCACCGGTTTGCAACGTCAGCAAGTCGGCCTCGTTCAGCGCGGGTATCCCGGATGCGGTCGCTTCCAGGTCGTTGAGCAGTGTGCAGGAAAAACCGAAACGCGCTTGCAACTCGTCGGCGTCGATATGCCAGGGCAGATTGGTGGTCTGCACCGCCCTGCCCTGCACCGGCCCGGCGATGCCGAAGGCTGCGTGCGAGGGAGACTGGACGGTCGCGAGGAACTCGTCCAGCAGCGCCCCGAAGGTCGCATATTCTCCGCTCGGGAAACTGGCCTCATGCACGATCCCGACCTGCGCACCGGCGACCTCGACCAGTGCTAGCCGCGTCTTGGTTCCGCCGATGTCGCCCGCCAGAAAACGGCTATCCATCTCAATACGCCTGCAGGTTCGCGCCGTCCAGATTCAACGAATGGCGCCAGAACTGGTCGTCGCGATCGAACAGCCGGTAGGTGCCGCGCGGCCCCCAGCTGCCTGACGGATAGCCGTTGATGAAGTCGCGTTCCATCGCCCACACCTTGAGGATGGGATCGACGACGCGCCAGGCCGCCTCCACCTCGTCGATGCGCAGGAACAGCGAATGGTCGCCCAGCATCACATCCAGCAGCAGCCCCTCGTAGGCATCGTAGTCTTCCTCCTCGCCTTTGCGATAGGTCGCATCCAGGCTGATCGCGCGAGTGTGCAGGTCGAGGCCGGGCACTTTCACCTGCATCTCCATCTTCAGGCAATCGTCGGGCTGGATGCCGAGCATGATCCAGTTCGGCTGCGACGGGCCGTGACGCGTGTGGCGCATCAGGTCCTGCGGCGGATTTTTGAACCGGATGCAGACCGCCGAACTGTTCTCCGCCATGCGCTTGCCGGTGCGGACATAGAACGGCACGCCGGCCCAGCGCCAGTTGTCGATGAACAGCTTCAGCGCCGCGTAGGTTTCAGTGGTGCTATCCTCGGCCACGCCGGGTTCTTCCAGATAACCGGGAACCGCCTGTCCATCGATAGTGCCGCTGGCGTACTGGCCTCGGAAGGCATGGGCATGCACCGAGTTCTGGGTGATCGGTCGTATCGCGCGCAGCACCTTCACCTTCTCGTCGCGCAGATGCTCCGCCGACATCGACACCGGCGGCTCCATCGCCACCAGCGCCAGCAGTTGCAGCAAATGGCTCTGGATCATGTCGCGCAATGCGCCCGCGCCCTCGTAGTAGTCGGCGCGTCCCTCGACGCCCAGCGTCTCGGAATGGGTGATCTGCACATGGTCGATGTAGTGGTTGTTCCACAAGGGTTCCAGCAGCATGTTGGCGAAGCGGAACACCATGATGTTCTGCACCGTGCCCTTGCCGAGGTAATGGTCGATGCGGTAGATCTGAGGCTCGTCCAGATGGCGATACAGCCCGGCCTGCAGCGTCTGCGCGCTTAATAGGTCGTAGCCGAACGGCTTCTCGATCACCACGCGACGCCAGCCGCTCTTCTGTTTCAGCAGTCCGACGCCGCCGAGCTTATCGACGATATGGGGATAATCGGAAGGACGCACCGCCATGTAGTACACGATGTTGGTCGGGAAGCCGCCGTCGCGCTCCAGATGCTGCTGCAGACGCTCGTAAGCCCCCTCGTCTCCGGGAGGAAGCGCAAAATAATGCAGCCGACCAAGGAATCGTTTCAACGCCGTTTCGTCTATGCCCCGCGGATACAGCGCCTTCAATATGCCGGAGACCGTCTCCAGCCATTCTTCGCGCTCGCGTGGAACGATGTCGCAACCCAGGATCACAGCCTGCTCGGGCAATCGTTTGGCCGCCTCCAGCCGGAACAGCGCCGGGATCAGTTTGCGGCGGCTGAGATTGCCGCCCGCACCGAAAATCGCCAACGTACAGGGATCCATCGTCTTCATTCGATACGCCTCTATGTGTGACCGTCCCGGCGGATTCTAGCATGCGACAACAGGCTCAATGCCCGTCAAATCAAGCATTCAGGCGGGTGTAAAAATTGGGCGAAATAAATACGGTTGACAACAGAACGCTCGTTCTTTACGATGCACAGCACGTTCGTTCTGTATAGGTGTGACCATGACCGACTTCGATAGCGCAACACCGGAATCCAATCCCAAGGATGCCGAATACCTTTCCAGGCTGCAGGACTATTACGCCGACTGGAAGAGCATCCCCTCCTACGCCTCGCTGTGCGAAGTGTTCGGCATCGCCTCCAAGTCCTGGGTAAAAGCCATCCTCGACCGGCTCGAAAAAGCCGGTTATCTGGAACGCACGCCGGACGGGATGTGGATACCCACGAAACAGTTCTTCGCCCGCCCGCTGGCGGAATCGTCGGTGCCGGCCGGCATGCCGATCACGGTTTCCGCCACGCAGGGCGAGCATTTCGTGATCGACGAAATGCTGATCGACACACCTTCAAAGACCACGCTGATCCCGGTCAAGGGAGATTCGATGATAGACGCGGGCATCCATGACGGCGACGTCGCGGTGGTGGAGAAGCGCATGAACGCCAACATCGGCGACATCGTCGTGGCCATCGTCGACAACGAGTTCACACTGAAGACGCTGGACAAGGAACGCGGCCAGTTCATTTTGCGCCCCGCCAACCAGGCCTATCCGGTGATACGCCCGCAGGGCTCGCTGGAAATATTCGGCGTACTGACCGGCCTGATCCGCAAGTACAGGAGATAACGTAATGCAACAGACCAGCCTCCAACTCGGCCGTCGCGGCCCCTCGCCCGCCCTGCTGTCGCTGACGCATCCCAGCAAGGAGATGTTCCAGCGCCATCGCGCGCTGCTGCGCAAGGCGGTTCCAGCCGGTTATCCGACCGCTGCCGACGATACCGTAGAGCGTCGATTCAGCCTGGATGAGAAACTGATACAACACAGGGACACGACTTTCTTCATGCGCGTGACGGGAGAGTCGATGCGCGGCCTGAACATCTTCGACGGCGACTTGCTGGTGGTGGACCGCTCGGTTCCCGCGACCCACGGCTGCGTGGTGATCGCCGTACTCGACGGCGAATTCACCGTGAAACAACTGTTGCACACGCCTTCCGGCAAGGTGCTGCGCGCCGCCCACCCGGACTATCCCGACATGCCGGTCGGGCCGGATCGGGAGTTCGCCGTCTGGGGCGTGGTGCAGTGGAACGTGCACCGGATGTAACTACGTTGCCCCTGAAAAAAGCATCTGTCCACAAAGGGACATTTCTATTTTGCGTTGACCGCCGACTTTGAAAAAAATCACAGATATTTTTTCATGCGCGCCAAAACGGTCTCGCGAGGGAACAATGCGATCACCGCATCGACCGATGGCGTATGCGTCTGACCGACCAGCATCACACGCAACGGCATCGCAAGTTTAGGCATTTTCAGTCCGTGCTTGGCCAGCACCTCCTTGAGCGCTGCCCCCAGCGACGGTGCCTCCCATGCGACCTCGGCGAATCGCTCGGCGAGTTCATGCAGAGCCGGCAGCACCTCCGCAGTCAGGTGCATATCGAGCAAGTCCTGCGCCGGATGCAGATCGATGTAGAACACCTCGGCTTCGTCCGCCAGTTCCACCAAGGTTGCGGTACGCTCCTTGTACAACGCGATCACTGCTTCCAATTGAGGCGTATCGCTCACCATCACTCCCCGCTTCGCCAGATGTTTGCCCACCATCTCGGCGAGCTTCGCATTGTCGGTCTGCTTGATGTAATGGTTGTTCAGCCAGTTTAGTTTTTCGGTGTTGAACTGCGCGGCGGAAGGCGTGATGTGATCAAGGTCGAACCAGTCGCAGAATTGTTCGACCGAGAACACTTCATCGTCGCCGTGCGACCAGCCCAGACGAGCCAGGTAATTGATCACCGCCTCGGGCAGATAGCCGTCCTCGTCGTATTGCATCACGCTGACCGCGCCGTGGCGCTTGGAGAGCTTGGTACCATCGTCGCCCAAGATCATCGACAGGTGCGCATAAGCTGGAACGGTCGCCCCCAAAGACTTGAGGATGTTGATCTGGCGCGGCGTGTTGTTGACGTGATCGTCGCCGCGTATCACTTGGGTGATGCCCATGTCCCAGTCGTCCACCACGACGCAGAAGTTATAGGTCGGCGTGCCGTCCGAACGCGCGATGATCAGGTCGTCCAATTCGGTGTTGCTGAACTCGATATGGCCTTTGACCATATCCTTCCAGCCGACGACGCCCTCGGTCGGGTTCTTGAAACGCACGACCGGCTTCACATCGGCGGGAACCGGCGGCAACGCCTTGCCGGACTCGGGACGCCAGCGTCCGTCGTAACGCGGCTTCTCACCGCGCGCGCGCTGCGCCTCACGCATCGCATCCAGCTCGTCCGACGCGGTATAGCAGTAATAGGCCTGCCCTGCTTCCAGCATCCGCTGGATCACTTCCTTGTAACGCGGCATGCGCTGCATCTGGTAGAACGGGCCTTCGTCGTAGTTCAGCTTCAGCCAGTCCATACCGTCCAGAATGGCCTGCACGGCTTCCGGCGTGGAGCGCTCCACATCGGTATCTTCGATGCGCAAAATGAATGTGCCGCCATGCTTGCGGGCATAAGCCCAGGAGAACAGTGCGGTGCGAGCGCCGCCGATATGGAGATAGCCGGTGGGACTGGGGGCAAAACGGGTGCGTACGGTCATGACTAAACGGATTCAGGCAAATAAAGAGACGCGCATTTTACGGGCTTTGCCCGTGATGCGCACAGGGAATGAAGCGCATATCCCGGAACAAGAAAAATGGCCTGCGAAAAAATCCGCAAGCCATTCATGTACTGGTGCCGAAGAGAGGAATCGAACCTCCGACCTACGCGTTACGAGTGCGTTGCTCTACCAACTGAGCTACTTCGGCATAAAACAAGGGCAGCATTCTACACTGACTCGCTACTGCTTTTATTTCATTTATTCAAAAAATTTGTCTCCAGTGATGCAAAAACAGAATCTGATGAAAAGGGAGGCTGAGAAACAGTGGCGATGGTCGAGCGACATGCTCATGTGGCACCAGACCATCTAGCCCATGCGGCTGCATGGTGGGATCTGTCGGGGTTAACCAGGCAAGCAGAGGGAAATTTTTTGCCCACGCCCCCAGGAAACCGCATGAATGGTGCCCGGGACCGGACTTGAACCGGTACGGAGATTTCTCCCCGACGGATTTTAAGTCCGTTGTGTCTACCAATTTCACCACCCGGGCGGGTATCTGGAGGCGCGACCCAGAGTCGAACTGGGCTAACCGGATTTGCAATCCGGGGCATAACCGCTTTGCTATCGCGCCGCTTAAAATGACTAAGGGAAAGCTAGGTGCTTTCCCTTGGATTTGGAGCGGGAAAAGAGTCTCGAACTCTCGACCTCAACCTTGGCAAGGTTGCGCTCTACCAACTGAGCTATTCCCGCAATTCAGGTATTACACCCTGCGTTTTGGAGCGGGAGAAGAGTCTCGAACTCTCGACCTCAACCTTGGCAAGGTTGCGCTCTACCAACTGAGCTACTCCCGCAAAACGAGTTGCGCATTATAGGGATATTCGAATTGCTGTCAACAATTCCGTTAAAGAATATTTAACGATCCCTGTCGAATCCGAACAGACGGTAGAAATTTTCGGTGGTGCGCTGGCCGACATCCGCCAGCGTCATGCCGCGCAGCGTCGCTACCTCCTCGGCGACATGCCTCACATAGGCCGGCTGGTTGAGCTTGCCGCGATAAGGCACCGGCGCAAGATAAGGCGCGTCGGTCTCGATCAGGATGCGATCCATCGGCGTGCGCTGCGCGACTTCCTTGATCTGTTTTGCGTTCTTGAACGTGACGATGCCGGAGAAGGAAATGTAAAAACCCATCGCCAGTGCGGCCTCGGCCACTTCCCAGGTCTCGGTGAAACAATGCATCACGCCGCCCGCCTCCGCGGCATTCTCTTCCCGCATGATGCGCAGGGTATCTTCCGCCGCTTCGCGGGTATGGATAATCAGCGGCTTGCCGCTTACCCTTGCCGCGCGGATATGGTTGCGAAAGCGCGTACGCTGCCATTCCAGATCGCCTTCCAGACGGGAATAATCCAGTCCGGTCTCGCCGATCGCAACGACTCTGGGGGGCGCCGCCAGTTCGACCAGCCGCGCCACGCTGGGCTCTTCGACATCCTCGTAATCGGGATGCACGCCGACCGACGCATAGACGTTCGGATGCTGCTCAGCCAACGCCAGCACCTGCGGATAGTCGGCCAGATTGACCGCAACGCACAGCGCGGCGATCACCTCGTTGTCCTGCATGCGTTGCAGCACGCCGGGCAGATCGGCGACCAGGTCGGGGACGTTGATGTGGCAGTGTGAATCGACGAACGGCATGATTATTGTAAAACTCGCGTAACGATACGTTTACCTGGCTTCGCCCCCCTCGCTTCGCTCTCCCCGCTTGCGGGATAACCAGCGACTTGCCCGCTTGCGGGCTTAGTCGATTGGCTAGTTGTTTCATCAGAGGATTGAGGAGAGGGAACGGGCATAGCAACTTCCATAGGATTACTTGTTATGCCCTTTATTCGAGCATCAGTTGGCGATAAGAGAACAGCAGGGATTCTAGGAACAGCTTGGGGTTCAGCGTGTGCTGCGCCTCGCGTTTCGCGCCCTGCAAGTACTTCTGCAGGCGTGCGAGAGTCAGCGGCGCAATCGGCTCGACGAGCTTGCGGATCGCGGCATCTTCGCCGAGGTGGTAGCGCAGCTTGCCGGCCAGCTTCATCGAGCTCAGGTCGTAGCTCCATTGCTGCAACCATTGCACGACCAGCACCTGCTCGGTCTTCTGCAACATCTCGGCCAGCGCGAACACATCCAGCGACTCGGGCTGGCGCACCGCGCGCAGCAGCTTGGTTCGTTCCTCGCTGCCGATCTGTTCGTCCAGCTTCACGGCCTGCAACGGCGAGAAGCCGGAAGCCGCGAGCGCCTCGCCGGGATTCTTCACGCCCTGCTCCGCCAGCCAGCGTACCGCCGACTCCGTATCGGGCGGCGACAGCGCGAAGGACAGGCTGCGGCTCAATATGGTCGGCAGCAGTTGCTGCGGCTTGTGCGACACCAGAATGAACAGCAGCCCCGCCGGCGGTTCTTCGAGGTTCTTCAGCAGCGCGTTCGCGGCATTGGTGTTCATCGCCTCGGCCGGATGGATCACGACCGCACGCCGGCCGCCCTGATGCGCCGACATGCCGAAGAAGTCGGCCAGGCTGCGCACCTGATCTACGGATATCTGTTTGCTGGGTTTCTTGCCCGATGCGGGCTTGGCGTCCTCACCGTCATCGCCGTCCTGACTCAACGCGTCGGGCTGCAGCAGCCGGAAGTCCGGGTGCGAGCCCTGCGAGAACCAGTGGCAGGACGGACAGACTCCGCAGGCGAAGCCGGCCGCGTCCGGATGCTCGCACAACAGGCTCTGGGCGAAGCGCATCGCCAGATCGAATTTGCCTATGCCTTGTGTGCCCTTCAGCAGCAAGCCGTGAGGCGGGCGCTTGCGCAACTCCTGCAAGTTCGCCCAATCGTTTTTCTGCCAGGGATAGATCTCTTGCATATCAGATGGAGGAGACGATCTCTTCGAGCTGGCGCTTGACCTTGGCCATGCTCTGCGCCGCATCGATCACCGCATAGCGCTGCGGGTTCTGTTGCACCCGCTGGTGGTATCCGCCGCGCACGCGCTCGAAGAAATCGCTTTGCTCCTGTTCGAAACGGTCTAGCGAAACATTGTTCGACAGGCGTTCGCGTGCGACTTCGACCGGCACGTCGAAGAACAGCGTCAGGTCGGGTTGCAGATCGGCATGCACCCATTGTTCGAGCCGGGCCAGCTTGTCCCAGTCCATGCCGCGTCCTGCTCCCTGATAGGCGAAGCTGGCATCGCTGAAGCGGTCGGAGATCACCCATTTTCCTGCCTGCAACGCCGGCTTGATGACTTGATCGATATGCTCCATGCGCGAGGCGAACATCAGCAACGCCTCGGTGCCCATGCTCATGGGCTGGTTCAGCAACATCTCGCGCAGCTGCTCGCCCAACGGCGTGCCGCCCGGCTCGCGCGTGACGACGACATCCAGCCCGCGCTGCCGCAACTGGTCGGCGAACCAAGCCAGATGCGTGCTCTTGCCGGCTCCGTCCATGCCTTCGAAGGTGATGAATTTGCTCATTTTTGGTATTCGTTAACGGCTCGATTGTGTTCGTTGAGGCTGCTGGAGAAATGCGAGCTGCCGTCCCCGCGCGCCACGAAGTATAACGCGTCGGTCTGCGCCGGGTGCAATGCAGCCTGCAACGCGTCGCGTCCCGGCAACGCAATTGGCGTCGGCGTCAGCCCGCCGCGGGTATAAGTGTTGTAGGGATTGTCGGTCAGCAGGTCTTTCTTGCGCAGGTTGCCGTCGAAGCCCTGCCCCACCCCGTAGATCACGGTTGGATCGGTCTGTAGCAACATGCCGAGGCGCAGGCGGTTGATGAACACCCCGGCGATCATCGGCCGGTCGCTGGCCGCGCCCGTCTCCTTCTCGACGATGGAGGCCAGAATCAGCGCCTGATAAGGCGTCTCCAGAGGGAGATTCGGCTCGCGTGCCGCCCATGCGTCCTGCAAATGTTGCTGCATGGACTGATAGGCGCGCTGGAATATCGCCAGATCGCTGCTGCCGGGGGCGAAAACATAGGTGTCGGGGAAGAACAGCCCTTCCGGATGCGACTCGACTGCGCCGATGTGCTGCAGTATCTCCGCGTCACTCAGGTTTAACGTGTCGTGCATGATGTCTGAATTCGCGTTCAACGCATCGCGCATCTGCCGGAACGTCCAGCCTTCGATCACGCTGATGCGACGCTGGCTGACTCGGCCTTCGGCGATCAAGCGCACCAGCTCCAGCATCGACACCGGCTGCTGCAACTCGTAGCTGCCCGCCTGGAGCTGGCCGGACTTGCCGAGCACTCGCACCAGCCAGACGAAGGCCCAATCCTGTTCCAGCAATCCGCCCTGCTCCATCTCTCTGGCCATGGCCTTCACGCTGCTGCCCGGTTTCAGCGTGAACTCGAACGGCGTGGCGGGCAGCGGCAGCGGACGCAAGGCGTAATAGCCTATGCTTACGGCAGCCAGCAGTAACAGCAAAACGAAAATTACAAACGCTCGCAGCATCAAACTTCCTCTTGTTCCAAAGCCGTACGGATTTTTTCGGCGACCGGGAAATGGCTCCAGTGGCGCTGCCCCAACGCGCGTATCGGCCACAGCCCGATCACAGAGTTCACGACAAATAGTTCGTCGGCATGCAACGCCTCTTCCAGCCCGATGTTTCGAACCTGCAACGCCAAGCCATGCTGCAACGCCCAGGCCATCACCCGCCCGCGCTGTATGCCGGCCACGCCGCAATGCGACAGATCGGGCGTAACCAGATGTCCCTGCGACATGGCGAAGAAATTGCTGCGCGTGCCTTCGATCACATGGCCTTCAGCATCCAGCAGCAGCCCTTCGGCAATATCGCGGTCATGCACCTGCGCATCGCGCAGTTCCGCCGCAGCCAGTACGTTCTCCAGCCGATTCAGGTGTTTGACACAGGCCAGACGCGGTTGCGCGGGCAGGCGAATCTGGCACACATGCGCCTTGATACCTTGTGTTGCCCACTCTGCCGGATAGTCCGGCGGAGGCGAAAAATCCCAAATTCGGGTCGGCTTTACATCGGTCGCGGGCGCATAGCCGCGCACGCCTTCGCCGCGCGTGACGATCAGCTTCACTACACCATCGGGATGCTGCGCCAGCACCTGCTCAAGCTCGGCAAGCAGCAAGGCCTCGTCCGGACAGCTTATGTCCAGCTTGGCGCAATCGTGCTGAAGTTTGAGGTAATGCAGGGACCAGTGCAGCGCACTGCCGCGTACGGCGCGCAGGGTGCGAAACACCCCGTCGCCGTAGAGCAAGCCGCGATCGCGGATGCTGATCGTGTTACCGGGTAGACCGTTGACCAGCATCGCGAGAGGTTATGACTTAAACCTTGCGGAAAACCAACGAACCGTTCGTTCCGCCGAAGCCGAAGTTGTTGTTGACCGCGACGTCGATCTTCATGTCGCGCGCCGTGTTCGCGCAGTAATCCAGATCGCACTCCGGATCCTGCTCGAAGACGTTAATGGTCGGCGGAGCAATCTGATGGTGCACCGCCAGCGCGCAGAACACCGACTCCACGCCGCCCGCACCGCCCAGCAAGTGGCCGGTCATCGACTTGGTCGAGCTAATCACCAGCTTGTTCGCATAATCGCCGAACGCCAGCTTGATCGCTTCGGTCTCGTTCTTGTCGCCCAGCGGCGTAGATGTGCCGTGCGCGTTGACGTAGTCCACATCCTGCGGATTCAGCCCGGCGTTGCGCAACGCGTTCAACATGCTGCGCTTCGGCCCGTCGGTCGAAGGCGAAGTCATGTGATAGGCGTCGCCGCTCATGCCGTAACCGGCCAGCTCGGCGTAGATCTTCGCGCCGCGCGCCTTGGCATGTTCGTATTCTTCCAGCACCAGCACGCCGGCACCCTCACCCATCACGAAGCCATCGCGATCCTTGTCCCACGGACGGCTGGCAGTCGCCGGATCGTCGTTGCGGGTGGAAAGCGCGCGCGCGGCGGAAAAACCGCCCACCGCGAGCGGGCTGATCGTCGCCTCGGCGCCGCCGCACACCATCACGTCGGCATCGCCGTACTCGATGATGCGGGCGGATTCGCCGATGCAGTGTGTGCCGGTGGTGCAAGCGGAAACCATCGCCAGATTTGGCCCCTTCAGGCCGTACATGATCGACAGGTTGCCCGAGATCATGTTGATGATGGTGCCCGGGATGAAGAACGGCGAAATCTTGCGCGGCCCGCCTGCGAGATAGTCGTTGTGGGTATCCTCGATCATCGGCAGACCGCCGATGCCCGAACCGATATTCACCCCGATACGCTCGGCATTCTGCTCGGTGACTTGCAGGCCGGAATCCTTGAAGGCCTCCATGCCGGCCACCAGACCAAAATGGATGAAGCGATCCATGCGGCGCGCATCCTTGGCCGGCAGATACTGCGTCACGTCGAAACCCTGAACCTCGCCGGCGACCTGACAGGCAAGCTGGCTGGGATCGAAGTGAGTGATCCTGGTGATGCCCGATTTCCCCGCGACGATGTTCTGCCAGGTCGTGGAAATCCCCGTCCCGACCGGGGAGATGATCCCCAGTCCGGTAATGACTACTCTGCGCTTAGACAAACTGACTCCGTTTTAAAAACAGAAGGGAGGGGAAACAGATTACTTCTGGTGAGCCAGGACGTAGTCGATGGCTTGCTGCACGGAGGTGATCTTTTCTGCGTCTTCGTCGGGGATCTCGCACTCGAATTCTTCTTCCAGCGCCATCACCAGCTCAACGGTGTCCAGAGAGTCAGCACCCAGATCGTTGACGAAGGAAGACTCGTTCTTGACTTCGGTTTCGTTCACGCCGAGTTGTTCTGCCACGATCTTTTTAACGCGTTGTTCAATAGACATTTAAGACTCCTACCCTGTTTAAGTTAAAAAAGCGGAGGCGATTGTATCAAAATCGCCCGAAATTCCAAATCACAACTTGCAACGTCCGAAAGATACGCTCATCAGGAAATTCTAATAAGCATCCTGATAACGCACCGTGACCGGGTAGCGCCAGTCCTTGCCGAAGCCCCGCTCGGTGATGCGTATGCCGATTGCGGACTGGCGGCGCTTGTATTCGCTGATGCGGATCAGATGCACCACCCGGCGCACATCCGCTTCTGCGTAGCCGCGCGCGACGATCTCCGGGATCGCCATGTCCTGCTCCACGTAATAGCCGAGGATGGCATCCAGCACGTCATAGGGCGGCAGACTGTCCTGATCGGTCTGGTCCGGCCGCAACTCGGCGCTGGGCGGACGGGCAATGATGCGTTCCGGGATCACTGGCCCCAGCGTGTTGCGGTAGCGCGCCAGCCGGTACACCAGCGTCTTGCAGACATCCTTCAGCACCGCGAAGCCGCCGGCCATGTCGCCGTACAGCGTGGCATAGCCCACCGCCATCTCGGACTTGTTGCCGGTGGTCAGCACCAGCGAACCAAACTTGTTCGACAGCGCCATCAGCAAGGTGCCGCGGATGCGCGCCTGCAGATTCTCTTCGGTGGTGTCCACGGCGCGCCCGACAAAGCTGGCCTGCAAGGTATCCATGTAGCCCTGCAACATCGGTGCAATCGGAAATTCGTCGTAGCGCACACCCAGCTTTGCGACCATCTCGCGCGAATCGACCAGGCTGATATCGGCGGTATAGGCCGACGGCATCATCACCGCATGCACCTTGTCCGCGCCCAGCGCATCGACCGCGACCGCCAGCGTCAGCGCCGAGTCGATGCCGCCGGACATGCCCAGCAACACGCCGGGGAAACGGTTCTTGCCTATGTAGTCGCGCACGCCGATGCACAGCGCGCGGTAGACCTCGGCCTCCTCAATCAATGGCTCGACCATTTCGCCGACCGGACGCAAATCCGGCCCCATCTCCAGCATCAGCAGGGACTCGTCGAAGCGCGCGCCCTGTGCGGCCAAATCGCCGTTGCTATCCATCGCGAACGAGCCACCGTCGAACACCAGCTCGTCCTGCCCACCGACCAGATTGGCATACACCACCGCCATGCCGGTCTCGGCGATGCGGTCGCGTATGACCTCGTAACGCGCCTCCTGTTTCTCCAGGGCGTAAGGCGAGGCATTGGGCACCAGCAGCACCTGCGCTCCTGCATCTCGCGCCTGAAGCGCAGCCTCAGGCTCCCATACATCGGCGCAGATGTTCAGGCCGAAACGGATGCCGTCCAGTTCGAACACGCAGGGCTCCGTGCCATGATCGAAGTAACGCTCCTCGTCGAACACCGTGTAGTTCGGCAGATCATGTTTGAGGTAGGTCTCGGCGACACGTCCGCCGCGCAGCAGCGAAACCGCGTTATAGCGCTTCCCGTCGCGCTCCAGCGGGTGCCCCACCACCACGGCAATATCGGGCAGCTTCGCGGCGAGCTCTTCCAGCGCCTGTGCGCAAGCTTCGTAAAAACCGGCACGCAGCAGCAAGTCTTCCGGCGGATAACCGCACAGGCCGAGCTCCGGGGTCAGCAGCAGGCTCGCTCCTTGCCGTTCGGCCTGCTCCGCATACTGCAATATCCGGGCGGCATTGCCCGGCAGATCGCCCAGTACGCTATTGATTTGCGCTATTGCAAGCTTCATTCACCACCCCGGTTGATAGAGGACGCGCATCTTACCATCGCCGTGTTGCAGCAACAAAAAAGCGGGCCGTCCCCGACCCGCTTTCGACATGCCTCGCAACCGAATTACTCTGTCACACGCACCCTCTTTTCAACCTTGAGTACGGTGCAGACCTCGACACGGCGATTCGACTCGCGGCCCGCACGGGTGTTGTTGTCTGTCATCGGCTTGGTTTCACCATAGCCGACACTGGCGATACGTTCAGCCGCCACGCCTTTCTTGACCAGATAAGCCTTGACCGACGCGGCACGACGCTCGGACAACTGCTGGTTGTATGCATCGGTACCGATGTTGCAGGTATGTCCAGCGGATTCCAGTTGCGCATCCTTGTATTTCGCAGCGAAGCTGACAACCTCATCCAGTTTCTTGATTGCATCGCTACGCAGCTTGGCCGAGTCGAACTCGAAGTTGGTGCCTTCGATGCAAACCGGCTTGTTTTCCAGCAAGGTCTTCCATGTTTCCGGTACGGGCGAAGGAGCTGCCTTGGCTACCGGCGCAAGAGCAGGAGCGACTTCCGGAGCTGCCGCGACCGGAGCAGGCGCCGGGGTATCGAAGTAATAGTTGATGCCAAACGTGAGATTATTGTTGTGCATCCTGGTCGCACCGGACTTGCCGCGACCGCTCGTAAATTCGCCAGCCAAGCTCCAATTGGGTGCGAACTTGTATTCCACGCCCAATCCGAGGTGAGCATCGCTACTGCCGATTGCGCTGGCTGCACCGTTGCCGCTGGTGCGCGCGTAGCCAATCTTTGCATAGGGCAGCCAGTTGCCTGCATCGATGCCCAGCTTGGCATCCAGACCATAAACATTGCTGCCGTAATTGACGGCGCCAGGATTATGCGTGGCCTTGTCGTTAAAATCGACAAAGCCATCCACACCCAGAAGAAAACTATTTCCCATATTCCAGTTATGACCGCCTTCGAGACCGTAGCTGGCCACGCTCTGTCTATCCACGCCAGTCATGCCGGAGGTGTTGGAGCCGATCTTGCCGCCGACCCAACTGCCGTCGAATTCGCCGGCCTGAGCCGCTGACGTGCCCAGCAGCGCAACCGTCAATGCGACATTGATTACGATTTTCTTCATTGTTCTTCTCCTGGATTGGTAATAGGACACCCGGCTCTTACCGGGCGCATACTAATTCAATAGTCTACAGAAACCAATAGCGCAGATGCCCGCCCCGGCGCACTGGCCTTATGTTTTCGCCTCGTTCAGCAGCCTGACTTTGTCGACAAGCGGTTCATCCTGCGACAGTTCGACCAGCTTCTGCGACAACTGCTTGGTGGGCTTGACGCCCAGTTCCTTGAGCATCTCTGCCTGGCGGATAACGTTGCCGCGCCCACTGGCGAACTTGTTCAGCGCCCCGTCGTAGGACCGCTTCGCCTGATCCAGTTTATCGCCCAGATTCTCCAGGTCTCCGACGAAGCCGACCAGCTTGTCGTAGAGCTCGGCGCCGCGGCTGGCGATGTCCTGCGCATTGCGGTTCTGCTGCTCCTGTCGCCACAGATGCGCCACGGTGCGCACCACGAACAACAAGGTACTCGGGCTGACCAGCAACACGTTCTTCTTCCATGCGTCCTGCCACAACTCGCTGTCGTGCGAAATCGCCAGCATGAAGGCCGGCTCCACCGGGATGAACATCAGCACGAAGTCGAGCGACTTCAGGCCGTAGAGCTGCTGGTAGTTCTTTTCCGACAGCTCCTTGATATGCGCGCGCACCGACTCCAAATGTCGCTTCAACGCGGCCTCGCGCTGCGACTCTGATTCCGCATTCGCATGTTCTTCATAAGCCGTCAGCGACACCTTGGCATCGACGATCAGATGGCGCTCTTCCGGCAAATGCACCACCACATCCGGTTGGGCGCGCGTGCCGTCCGCGCGGGTATGGCTCTCCTGCACATCGTACTCGTGCCCCTTGCGCAGGCCGGAAGCCTCCAGCACCCGTTCCAAAATCAGCTCGCCCCAGTTGCCCTGAGCCTTGGCTTGGCCTTTGAGCGCACTGGTGAGATTGTGCGCATCCTTCGACAACTGGTTGTTCAGCGTCACCAGTTGCTTGACCTGCTCGGCCAGTGCGGAACGGTCCTTGCCCTCCTGCACATAGACTTCCTCCACCTTGCCCTGAAACTCGGTGATCTTCACCTTCAGCGGCTCCAGCAACTGGTTGAGATTGGTCTGATTCTGTTCGGTGAAACGCTTGGTCTTGTCTTCCAGTATCTCGCCGGCCAGCGTCTTGAATCGATCCGTCAGCTGCGCCTCGGCATTCTGCAGCAGCTGCAATTTCTCCACGCTCTGCGAACGCTCGGCCTCCAGCAATGTATTCAGCTCCGCAATCTGGCCACTCAAGCGTTGCCGCTCGCCGGTGAGCTGATCGCGCAACGCGGCAAGCTCGTCTTTTTCACGCTGAAGCCTAACCTGCTGCTCAAGTTGACTGGCTACTGTAGATTCCGCCGCGCCCAACTTCTGACGCAAATTCCCGACATCCTGTTCGAGTTGCTGAAGACTGCTCTCCGCCTCGGCATGCGCAGCCATCAAACGCCGCACATCCTCCTGCGCCGCGCTCAGCCGCTCCCCGAGTCGCACCAACTCGATCTGACTTTCAGCCTTTGCTTGCGCCACGGCAGAGGCGAGGCGCTCGCGCTGTAGCCACCAGATTGCAGCAGCTCCAGCCAGCAGGCCGATCAATAATGCAGCGAATGTATAAGCTTCTTGATTCATGTATATAAGTTCCGTTAATCCCGAGTTCAGAATAAACGAATCAGTTAGCCGAAATAAAAAGGGGAACTGGTTCGTAGTTTGTTAGTAGCAGCAAGCGTAATGACTGGGACTCATGCCGATCTTGTCCCGCGTGATAATAGCAATGCAGGTTTAATATCCCCAGTCCTCATGCCGCACCGGCAACTTGTTCAGCTGGTCCTTATAAAACCGCCATTTCGGCATGAACCTATCCATCAAGACGATGAAGTGCTGATTGTGCGTCGGTTCAAGCAAGTGAGCCAGTTCGTGCACGACGATATATTCGAGGCATTCCGGCGGCTTTCTGGCCAGGTCGGTATTGAGGCGAATATTTCTGGTGTCGTGGCTGCAGCTTCCCCACTTCGTCCTCATCTTTTGCACGAAGCAGCGCCCGACTTTCACGCTCATTAGCGCCTCCCATTTGTCGAGCAACGACGGGAGCGCCGCCTTGAGTTGTTCGCGATACCACGCGTCGAGAATTTCCTGCTTTTTCTCCCGGCTGGTCGCAGGCCGTATACGCAGGATTAATTTGTTGTGCCTGAGCGCGACTTCAGGTGCGCCATCTTGCTCCTCGATCTTAAGCAAATAGCGTTTTCCCCAGACGTAATGACTTTCGCGGTCGAGATACTCGCGCGGGGTTTCGCGTTCCTGTTCGCGCAGCTTCTGTTGCTGGCTCTTGATCCAGCCGAGCTTGGTGATCGCGAATACCCGTATGGTGTCGATATCCATCCGCAATGGCGCGGCGATACGCACTCTGCCGGTCGGAGGATAGACGGAAAGGTGTATGTTCTTGATGTCCTTTTGCACTACCTCCACCGCAATGCCGCCCAGATCGATCTGCGTGACCATCAGTATTCTTTCTGCTCCCAAAGGATCAGGAAGATGCGCTCGACCTCGTCCATATCCTGCAAAACTCCGTACAAGGCCGCCTTGACGACATTCTCTCTGGGCCGCTCGCCGCGCCATCCATCCGGGCGCACATGTTTGACGACCGAATCGATACGCATCGCAAGATCGAGCGCCCGATCCGCCAACGAACCACCACTCGGAGCACCCGAATCGGCGGCATGCAGACTGCTTCCGGAAGGCTGCACATTAAGCGCATTGAACAGCGCGCGGCGACCGGGGGTATTCAATTGCACCGGTGTGCCCTCGGCCTGACCGGCATCCACCTTCTTCACCAGTTCAGCGATCTGCTTCAGATATTTCTCGTACTCGATGGCCTTGGCCTTGCGCGCGGCGATGATCTCGTCCAGCAGCGCCGACATCCTGTCGTAGAACGCCGGATCGCTCAGGTGCTCCTTGATTATCTTGCTTCGCACATTGTTTTCGATGGTCTCGGCAACCGCATCCTTGTTGCCTTTCAGCCCGCCGAGGCGGCTATTGATCGCATCCGCGATGCCGGTCTTCACGATCAGTTCCAGCAGCGGCATGTCGTCGAACGGCGAAATCTTCCGCGGCTCGTCGGCTTCGATATAGGTGTCGATCAAGTGCCGCATATCAGCCTCGTAAGCCTTCAGATCCAGGCTTTCGCCGCTGGCGTTGCGGATGATTTCGCGCAGTTTGAGATAGCGATCCATTGCCTGATCGACTCGCTGAATCTCGGCAGCGTTGTAACCGGCCTTGCCCAATTCGTCGGCGATGTTGGCATAGGAACGCACCAGCGCCACCGTCGCCTTGTAGAGCGCGACGCGTTGCGGCTCGTGCGCCTTCAGGTCCTCGGAGATTTCGGTGTTGCCGCAGAAATAATGGATGTGCTCCAGTTCACCCTGCGGCGGTTGCACCGGCTCGCACAAGGCCGCGAGGGTTTCAAGTGCCGTATCCAGCCGCTCCCGCCCTTTACTCAAGCGATCTTGCAGAAACACCTCGGGATCGACTCCATCCGCACTGTGATCCAGCTCCGAGGAATACACCGCGATTGCGCTCTCCACCTTCTTGAACAAGTCTTTGTAATCGACGATATAGCCGAAGTCCTTGTCGTCGCCGTCCAGCCGGTTGGTGCGGCAGATCGCCTGAAACAGGCCATGGTCCTGCATCGATTTGTCGATGTAGAGATAGGTGCAACTCGGCGCATCGAAACCCGTGAGCAGCTTGTCCACCACCACCAGCAGCTTCATGTTGGCCGGCTGCTCCTTGAACATCTTCTTGGCGTAATCCTCGTAGGCTTCTGTGTTCGGCATGCCCATGTCATCGAGCAACGCAGTGTAGGTGTTGTAGATATACAGCTTGTCCGTCTCGGTGTTCGCGCCGGTGTCTTCCAGCGTCGCATCCTTCGTCTGAGGATTGTACGAAGTGACGATCGCGCACTTGCCCTTGAACACCGTCTTCCGGAACAGCTCGAAATACTTGCACGCCTCGTAGATGCTGGTCGCCACGAGAATGGCATTGCCGCGATGGTTGGAGAGGCGCGGCTTGTCGATGAAGTCGAAGATGATGTCGTCCACGACACGCTCCATGCGCGAGCGCGAACTCAGCACCTTCTGCATCGTCCCCCACTGCTCGCGTAGCGCGGCCTTCTGCCAGTCATTCAAGGTTTTAGTCGTATTGTTGAACCACGCGTCGATCTTGTCCTGCGATCCCAGGTGCTGGTCGATGTCGCGCGCCTCGTACAGCAGATCGAGCACTACCTCGTCCTCCACCGCCTCGCTGAACTTGTAGGTATGGATGTAACCGCCGAACACTTCGATGCTGTTCTTGTCGCGCTTGAGCAATGGCGTGCCGGTGAAGCCGATGAACACGGCGCTCGGCAGCAACGCCTTCATCGTCTGGTTCAGCTTGCCGCCCTGGGTGCGGTGGCATTCGTCCACGAATACGAAAACCTCGCCCACTGCCGGGCTGGGCTGGGATTTCAGCTCTTCGATGAACTGCTCGAAGTCCTCCACGCCCTTCCTGCCGAACTTGTGCACCAGCGAGCACAGCAAGCGCGGTGTCGCCTGTCCCAGCTTCGCCATCAGGTCACGCCCGCTAGCGGCGCGGGTCATCGGATGTCCAGCATCGGTGAATACGTCTTCGATCTGCTTGTCCAATTCGTCGCGGTCGGTGACGATCACCACGCGCGCATCCGGATTGTTTTCCAGTATCCATTTCGCCAGCAGCACCATCACGATGCTCTTGCCGCTGCCCTGCGTGTGCCAGATGATGCCGCCTTCACGGCGCTGCACATGCGCCTGCGCCGCCTTGATACCGAAATACTGGTGTACGCGCGGCAGCTTTTTCTGTCCGCCGTCGAACAGCACGAAGTCGTGCATCAACTCGATCAGCCGCCGCTTGTCGCATAGCTTGAGCAGGTATTTATCCAGCTTGAAGCGGCTGTTGTCCTGCTCGTCTTCCTTCCACTTCAGGAAGTATTTCTCTCCGGTCTTGATCGTGCCGTATTGCAAGCCCTCGGAATCATTGCCCGCAAACACGATCTGCACCGTGCTGAAAAACCATTCATTGAATTCCGGCTGCTGGTTGGAGATCAACTGGCGGATGCCATCGCCGATGGATACGCGGCTGTTCTTCAGCTCCAGCACGCCGATCGCGATGCCGTTCACGTACAGCACCAGATCGGGCCGCCGCTCGCGGTTACCGCGTAGCGTGAGCTCCTCGGCAATCGCAAAATCGTTTTGCGTTGCGTCGTCCCAGGCTATCAGCTTCACCGTCTCCGCATTCTCGCCCGCTGCGGCCTGCACCTGCACGCCGTAGCGCAGCAGGCTGTACACCGCCTTGTTGTTGTCATACAGGCTGCGGTTGGGGTTGATCGCCTCGGTGCGCAAGCGGTCGAGCGCGCGGCTGATGTGCGCCGTGCCGTAGCCGCGCCGTTTGAGATTGGCCGCGAGATATTCTTCTTCGATGTTGCAGTTGGCGCGATCCGTCCAGTCGCCGAGATAGTCGTAGCCCAGTTCGTCACGAAATAACTCGATTACCCGTTTCTGCGTTGCGCGCTCGCTTTTCCCAATACCGGATGGCTGCATGTTTCAATTCCCTTGTCGTTATTTGAACAGCTTCAAATAGGCATCGAACACATACATCTTGCCGCGCTTGCCACCCGTAATCTCTTTCAGCACCTCGAACTGCACCAGATCAGCGATCAATTTGTACGCCGAAGCAGGTGACACACCCGCCACTTCGCCCACTCTTGCGGCATCAATCATCGGGCGCTGATACAAGTAATGCACTACTTTCTGTGCGTTTGCCGTCCGGCTACCCAATGTCTGCAGTTGGATCTCCACTTGCTTTTGCAGTTTGAGGATGTTGTCAAAGGTGGCGGTACTGCTCTTCGCCGTCTCAATCACGCCCACCAGAAAAAACTTGAACCATTGCTGCAGGTCGTTCTTCTCGCGCACCCGCATCAGGTTGTCGTAATAATGCTGGCGATTGCGCTCAAAAAAGTCAGACAGATAAAGCACAGGCTGTTTCAAGATACCCCTGCTCACCAGATATAAGGTAATCAGCAAACGGCCTACGCGGCCGTTGCCATCCAGAAAAGGGTGAATGGTCTCGAATTGATAATGCACCAGCGCAATTTTCAGCAACTCGGGAAAATATTCCTGCTCGTTATGCACAAACTTCTCGATATCACCGATCAGCTCCTCAATCGAGGTATACACCGGCGGCACAAAGACAGCGTCATCGATGCTTGCCCCGCCGATCCAGTTTTGACTGTGTCGAAACTCGCCTGGTTGTTTGTGTTTGCCGCGAACACCCTGCATCAGGGTATTGTGGGTCTCGCGAATCAACCGTGCTGAAAAGGGCAGCGTCTGCAGCTTTGCCACTGCCTCATTCATCGCTCCCACATAATTCTGCACCTCCTCCCAGTCGTCGCGCTTATCCAACGCCACGTCCTCCTTCTCCAGCAACGCCTCCTCCATGTTCGTCTGCGTCCCCTCGATCTTGCTCGATTGGGTCGCTTCTTTCAGCACGTGCATGCGGATGAACAGGTCGATGTTTGGGATGTATTCGGAATACATATCCAGTTTGCCCAACTCCCGATCAGCCTGACCAAGCAACTGGATCAATCCCATGTCGTCAATAGACCATGTCCGATTGATGGGATTGGGCTGGAAACTTTTATAGTGAGCCTGCTGAACAAGGCGACCAGACTGGAAATTTTTCATCGAAAACGCCCCCAAAAATTAAATTAGCGCCAAACGTTGTTTTAGATTTTACGTAAAAACTAAAATAAGGCAAGGCGCTATTTTAAATACGGACTAATTAAATTCGCTGATCTTGGCAGCGTGGGCTGGTGACCTGCTTAACAGGGGCGTGTCCACGCCGCGCACCCCCATCTGGATATTTTCAATATAAACAATCTATTTATCAATAAACTAAATATTTATCTCGAAAATATTTTTCAGGAAACCGGCATTGTTTTACTGAAAATAGCCTTGGCCAAATAAAATAATTGATGAGTTATTTTATATTTTCAACAAAAACTAAAATAACGCGCAGGTATTTTAGAAAAACGTAAAGCAAGTCCTAAAAAATTGTAAAGATGACTGCGCGGAAACGTAAAGTCGCCCGGCGCCGACCCTAGGGGTTGCCGCCCTATTTATATCTACTTATACGGTCCAAGGCGAATAAATCCGCATAACCGAATACAGTCATCCGCCTCCCCCAATCCAGCTATCTCTAATCCGGCGAAATTTGTATCCGAGAATCAGCAAGATGGATGCCGCATCAGAAAAAGCTATCTTTAAATCCCGGTGAGGCGCAATGCAATCCTGCGGCAACACGCGGGCTCAAACCAGGCGAATACGTCCGGTCAGCAACTCCTGCATCATCCCCTGCTTGATGCCGCGCACCTTGGCGAGCCGCTGCTCCAGCGCGGCGATCTCGGTGTCCATGTCGGAGAGGATGGCGGCGATGGCGGTTTGCTCTGGCACAGGTGGTAGCTGGAATTCAATCTTCTTGAGATCGGGCAATGCAATGCCTTTCACTGTGCTACCACTGCCCAGTTCATCAATTGATTGCCCGTAATACTGAAACCAAAAATACAGATATTGAGTAACTAACTCCGACTTGGGAAAGAGTGCTTTGAGGTCTTGGTTAATTGCAACATCAACCTCATAGATAACAGCTTTGCCTAGTGCCATTCTGGTTGAGGTAATGAGCGTTCCCTTTGGAATCAAGTGTGATGCGCTGTTTTTTAGGCCTGCTTTAGTAATCCATTCTTGTGCGTTGCGGGCGTCAAAAGTTGCAAAATCCTTCACTGTCACCCATGGAATTTCGCCCCCCCAATATTGCGAACTTGAGCGACTTGGAGTGCCCCCTCCAACAAACTTTTCGATGACTTCTCCCAACCGTGGCACCTCCCACTCCCCGCAAAACCCCGGCAGGCGCTTCTTGCCGGTGAGCAGTTCCTGCATCGCGCCTTGTTTGAGCTGGCGCTTCTTGGCGACGAGTTGCTCCAGCGCTGCTATCAACGCATCCGCATCGCTCAACGCTGCGGCGATGGCTTCTTGTTCGGTTTTGGTGGGAGGTACTGCGACAACGACATTACGAAGTACTTCTTGATTGAGTGACGGCATTGTTGTGCCAATCGCATTTTGAAGAAGCCAACCTTTGACGCGGGTACTTTGGAAGTAAAATCCCAAGTACTCGTCACAGCAGACCTTCGTTGGTCGCACACTAATTCCGTCCGAACCAAGAAACCAACCTTCTTGTTGTTGTCGAATTAGCGCTGACCGATCAACGCCGCCCTTACGACCGAATACGATGTCACCCTTTCTCAGGACATACTGAGGCAATCTGCGGACAACAGCTTCTGACACACGCGGGGTTCCATCGGTAATTCGCAAATACCCCCCTCGAATCTCGCCGACAGAAATCAATGGCACACCATTACTTACTGAGTATTCGGACGCCTTGAGTAGTGTGCCGAACGGCCCCGTCTTGATAACAGCAAATTCATGGAGTGCCCTTACCTCCCAATCCTCCGGTATCACCCCCACCTCGGTCTGCTTGTAGCCCGGCCTCAGCGCATCCACCACATAGCTGGCCGGCGCCTCGTGCGCGGTCCACTCCGTGGTCATGCTGCAAATCCCATCTTGCTCAAGTGCGCCGCCACCTTGTCGTGCAGGGCCGCGACGTTCTCTTCCAGCAGCGGCAGTGGTATTTCGTAACGCTCGGCCAGCTCCTTCACGCGTTGCGTGAGTGCTTGGCTGATGCGATCCATCTCGCTGTGGATGTCGCGATCCAGCGCAGCCAGCCATTTATCGTCCACCACCAGCGTCTTGATCTCGTCTTCGCTCAATGTTGGATAGTGCGTGTAGGCCAGCGCATCGAGTTCGGCTTCCGCTTCCTTGAACTGCTTCTTGAGTTCGCTTTCCTGTTCGTTGAGCTCGCGCCATGCGGCTAGCGCGGCGATTTCGTCCTTGGCTTCCTTGTCGCCCTTGAGCTCCTTCAGTCGCGCGGCGACGCTGGCCTTGTTGATCTTGTCGAGTTCGGCGTACGCGCCTTCCTCGCCGCCGTGTTCTTCTTCCAGTTCGGCAAGTTGGGCGGCGATGCTTTCCAGATCCGCTTCGAGGCTGCGGATGCCTGCCTGTTTCACGGCGTAGTAGCGATCCACGATGAATTGTTTGGGCACGAGGTCGCAGGCCCAGCCCTTGTCCTTTTCCTTGCCCTTCTTGTCCTTCTCGACGATGCGGTAAGTGTCTGCCTTCCAGCCGCCTCCGCTTTCGACCGGGGCGGCGATCAGGTAGCAGTCGTCCTGCATGATCTCGGCCCAGTAGTCCATCAGGTGCTGGTACACGTCGTATTTATCCAGCAGCGGCTTGTCGGCATACCAGTTAAGCAAGCCTTCGGACATGCGGTAGATGAGTTCCTTCGGGTGGAATTCCTGTATCTCCGTCCTGAGCGCAACCGAGGCTTGCTCGCGCCATTTCTCGAAGTGCGCGTTCATGCGCTCGACGAAGCTGGCGAATTCGGGGTGTTCGTAGATGGTGGATTTGATCGCCTGCTTGTCTACGGTCAAGTGAAGGTAACCGGCCCTCTCCCCTGCACCTCTCCCGCCGAGCGGGAGAGGGGAGAAAAGCGTGCGCTTGAGGTTGGGGCAGACATCCCAGTAGGCATGCAACGCTTCCACGTCAGCCTCGGGGATGCCGCCCTGCAGGTGGCCGGCGATGTCCTGTTTGTCTTCCTGCTCGCTGCCGTCGATGTAGCGCGGGATGTTGAGGTTGTATTCGTTCTTCTCGATTTCGGCCAGGCCGACCATGCGCGCGTATTTCGGATCGCTGTCGTCGCGGCGGCTGAATACGTCGACGATCTTGTGGACATCGCAGTCGCGCAAACGGTTCTTGTTGCCGTCCTTGATGAATCCCTTGCTGGCATCGAGCATGAAGATGCCTTTGCGGGTGTGGGCCCCATGTTCAATAGAATGGGCCTTGTCGATGACGACGATGCAGGCGGGAATGCCGGTGCCGTAGAACAGGTTGGCGGGCAGGCCGATGATGCCCTTGATGTAGCCCTTGCGGATCAGGTTGCGGCGAATGTCGGCCTCGGCGTTGCCGCGGAACAGCACGCCGTGCGGCAGGATGCATGCGCCCTTGCCGCTATTCTTGAGCGAGCGCACGATGTGCAGCAGGTAGGCGTAGTCACCCTGCTTGGCCGGCGGCGTGCCGTAGTGCTGGAAACGTTCGTGAGCATCGTTCAGCGGATTGAGGCCGGTGCTCCAGCGCTTGTCGGAAAACGGCGGATTAGCGACCACATAGTCGAAGGTCTTGAGCTTGCCGTCCTCGCCCATGAACAATGGGTTGGCGAGAGTGCTATAGCCGCCCTTGATCAGCGCCAACGGATTGTCGTGCAGGATCATGTTCATCTGCGCCAGGCCGGCAGTGGCGGTGTCCTTTTCCTGGCCGTAGAGCGTGACTTTGGCGCTGGCCTCGGCAGCCACCTTCAGCAGCAGCGAACCCGATCCGCATGTCGGGTCATACACGGTGGTGTCGTTGGTGGTGCGCGCCTCGCGGATGCCGATGATCTGCGCCATCACGCGGCTGACTTCGGCGGGGGTGTAGAACTGTCCCTTGGATTTGCCCGATTCCGTGGCGAAGTGGCGCATCAGGTATTCGTAGGCGTCGCCGAGGATGTCGTCGCCCTCCGCGCGGTTCTTGCTGAAATCCAGCGCCTTGTTTTCGAAGATGCCGATGAGGTTGGTTAGCTTCTCGACGAGCTCCTGCCCGCTTCCCAATTTGCTCGGGTCGTTGAAGTCCGGCATGTCCGACAGCTTGTTCGCCGCCGCCAGCGGGCCGATGATCTTCTTGTTGATCTGGTCGCCGATGTCGGACTTGCCCTTGAGCGCAACCATGTCTTTGAAACTCGCGCCTTTGGGAATCGTGATCGGCGCATAGGGCTGGCCGGCGTATTTGTCGCTGACATATTTGACGAACAGCATCACCAGCACGTAGTCCTTGTACTGGCTGGCATCCATGCCGCCGCGCAGTTCGTCGCAACTAGCCCAGAGTGAGGAATAAAGCTCGGATTTCTTGATTGCCATGCGCTGTTACCTTATGCCCATCGTTCGGGACTGTTGCAAAAAAAACGGGCGAATTATGCAGCGTTTTGCGGTTCTGCGTAATGTTTCGTTCGTGCCTGGACGATTCGGAGGACCGAAAAAAAGGGATGCACTCGGCATCCCTTTTTCTACTTCAACCCAAACCGCGAATTACAAGCCGCGAACCTGGCGCTTGCGCTCGTTTTCGGTCAGGTAACGTTTACGAACACGGATCGACAATGGAGTGATCTCGACCAGTTCGTCGTCGTCGATAAACTCGACCGCAGATTCCAGCGTCAGGCGCACCGGCGGCGTCAGGCGCACCGCTTCGTCGGTGCCGGAAGCGCGCACGTTGGTCAGCTGCTTGCCCTTGATCGGATTGACGATCAGATCGTTGTCGCGGCTGTGGATGCCGATGATCATGCCTTCGTACAGCTTGTCGCCGGGAACGACGATCATGCGGCCGCGATCTTCCAGCTTCCACAGCGCATACGCCACGGCTTCACCCTGCTCGGCAGAGATCAGCACGCCGTTACGGCGGCCCGGCATGTCGGCCTTGACCGGCGCGTAGTCGTCGAACACGTGCGCCATGATGCCGGTGCCGCGCGTCAGGGTCATGAATTCGGACTGGAAGCCGATCAGGCCGCGCGCAGGGATACGGTATTCCAGACGCACACGACCGTGACCGTCCGGCTGCATGTCTTGCAGGTCGCCGCGACGGCGGCCCAGTTCTTCCATGATCGCGCCCTGGTTCGCATCTTCTACGTCCACGGTCAGCACTTCGAACGGCTCGCATTTCACGCCGTCGATGTCGCGGTACACCACGCGCGGCTTACCCACGCCCATCTCGAAACCTTCGCGGCGCATGTTTTCCAGCAGGATGGTCAGGTGCAACTCGCCGCGACCAGCCAACAGGAACACGTCGGTGTTGTCCGTATCTTCGACACGCAACGCCACGTTCACCAGCAACTCCTTGTTCAGGCGGTCGCGGATCTGGCGGCTGGTGATGAACTTGCCTTCCTGACCGCACAATGGCGAGGTGTTCACCATCAGGTTCATGGTCAGCGTCGGCTCGTCAACCTTGGGCATAGGCAAGGCTACCGGTTTGTTGATGTCGGCGATGGTCACGCCGATACCGATCTCTTCGATACCGTTGATCAGCACGATATCGCCGGCCTTGGCCTCATCCAGCAGAATGCGATTTACACCCGAAAAGCCCAGCACCTGATTGATACGTCCGCGCTTGGATGACTTTTCGCCGTTCATCACCATCACTTCCTGACCGGGCTTGATACGACCGCGCAACACGCGACCCACGCCGATACGGCCCACGAAGCTGGAATATTCCAGCGCGGAGATTTGCAATTGCAGCGGTTCATCCATTGCGGCGGCGGAAGGTGCCGGAACGCTCTTCAACACGGTGTCGAACAACGGACGCATATCCGTGCTTGGGTTAGCCAAATCCAATGTTGCATAACCGTTCAATGCCGAGGCATACACGACCGGGAAATCCAGCTGTTCTTCGGTCGCGCCCAGCTTGTCGAACAAGTCGAAAGTCTGGTCGATCACCCAGTCAGGGCGCGCACCCGGACGGTCAACCTTGTTGATCACGACGATAGGACGCAGGCCCAGGGCCAGCGCCTTCTTGGTCACGAAACGGGTCTGCGGCATCGGGCCTTCCACTGCATCCACCAGCAACAGCACGCCGTCCACCATACCCAGCACGCGCTCCACTTCGCCGCCGAAGTCGGCGTGGCCCGGTGTGTCGACGATGTTGATATGCACGCCTTCGTAATCCACCGCGCAGTTCTTCGCCAGAATGGTGATGCCGCGTTCCTTTTCCAGATCGTTGTTGTCCATCACGCGCTCGGCAACCATCTGGTGAGCGGACCAAGTACCAGCTTGGGACAGTAACTTATCGACCATGGTGGTTTTACCGTGGTCAACGTGGGCGATGATGGCGATGTTACGGAGTGCGCGGGACATGGTTCTGCTACCTGCAAAGTTCAAAGGGCGCGCATTCTACCACAGGTAAGGGCATGACCCAGCAATACATTAACGACAACGGGCGCCGCAAGGCGCCCGTTGGCTTGATGCAATAGCAATGCCCAACCAATGCCTTAGTTTCCGCCGATCTCCATCATCAACTGATTAATACGCTTCACAAAGGTCGCCGGATCGTCAAGCTGCCCGCCCTCGGCCAGCAGCGCCTGATCGAACAGCACCGCAGCCCAGTCGTCGAAGCGCTTCTCTTCGCTCTTCAACCGCAGCACCACCGGATGTTGCGGATTGATTTCGAGGATGGGTTGCGAAGCCGGTGCATTCTGTCCGGCAGCCTTCAGCAGACGCGCGAGGTTACCGCTCATGTCGTGCTCATCCGCCACCAGACAGGCGGGCGAGTCAGTCAGGCGATGCGTGACGCGCACTTCCTTGACGCGCTCGGCGAGGCTGGTCTTGATCCTGTCGGTTAGCGGCTTGAACTCGTCCGCCTCCTTCTGCTGCGCTTCCTTCTCTTTCTCGTCTTCCAGCTTGCCGAGATCGAGTCCACCCTTCGCGACCGAGGCCAGCTGCTTGCCGTCGAATTCGGTCAGATAGCTCAGCGCCCATTCGTCCACGCGGTCGGACAACAGCAGCACTTCGATACCCTTCTTGCGGAACACTTCCAGATGCGGGCTGTTCTTCGCGGCGTTGAAAGTATCGGCGGTGACGTAGTAAATCTTCTCCTGCCCTTCCTTCATGCGACCGATGTAGTCCTTCAGCGAGACGGATTCTTCCGGCGTGTCGGCGTTGGTCGAGGCGAAGCGCAACAGCCCGGCGATCTTGTCCTTGTTGGCAAAGTCTTCGCCTATGCCTTCTTTCAGCACGTTGCCGAATGCTTCCCAGAACTGCGCGTACTTCTCCTTGTCGTTCTCGGTCATGTCGGACAGCAGGCCCAGCACCTTGCCGGTGCAGCCCTTGCGGATCGCCTCGATGTCCTTGGACTCCTGCAAAATTTCGCGCGACACGTTCAGCGGCAGGTCGGCGGAATCCACCACCCCGCGCACGAAGCGCAGGTATTGCGGCATCAGTTGTTCGGCGTCGTCCATGATGAACACGCGGCGCACGTAAAGCTTGATGCCGTGACGCGCGTTGCGATCCCACAGATCGAACGGCGCACGCGCCGGAACATACAGCAACTGCGTGTACTCCTGACGACCCTCGACGCGCGCATGGCTCCACGCCAGCGGATCGTCGAAGTCGTGGCCGACATGTTTGTAGAATTCTTTATATTGCTCGTCGGTAATGTCGCTCTTGCTGCGCGCCCACAAGGCGGAAGCCTGATTGACCGTCTCGTCTTCCGAAGTGATCTCCTGCTTGCCGTCCTTCCACTCTTCTTTGAACATCACGATGGGCTGGACGATGTGGTTGGAATACTTGCGCACGATGCCGCGCAGGCGGTGGCCGTCGAGCAGGTCGTCCTGATCTTCGCGCAGATGCAGCGTAATCTCGGTGCCGCGCGCGGCGCGGTCCAGCATCTCGATGGAGAACTCGCCGCCGCCGTCGGATTCCCAGCGCACGCCCTGATCGGCATTCTCGCCGGCGCGGCGCGTCGTCACCGACACCTTGTCGGCAACGATGAAGGCGGAATAGAAGCCCACGCCGAACTGGCCGATCAGGTTCGCATCCTTCTGCTGGTCGCCGGACAAGCGCGAAAAGAATTCGCGCGTACCGGATTTCGCAATCGTGCCGAGATTGTTGATGACTTCGTCGCGGCTCATGCCGATGCCGTTATCGGCGATGGTCAGCGTACGCGCCGCCTTGTCGTAGGCGATGCGGATATTCAATTCGGAATCGTTCTCGAACAGAGCCGCATTGTGCAGCCCCTCGAAGCGCAGCTTGTCGCAGGCGTCGGAAGCATTGGAAACCAGTTCGCGCAGGAAGATTTCGCGGTTGGAGTACAACGAATGAATCATCAACTGCAACAACTGTTTCACTTCGGTCTGGAAGCCCAGAGTTTCGCGGTTAGCGGTAGCGCTTTCAGTCATATTCTCTCCATTGAGTTAACGAGTTAATAAAAAGACAGCCCCGTATCTGGGGATGGCCCAGCTGTTTTCAATAGGGATATTGGCAAGACACGTGCAATTAAAAATACCGCTGGCTTTTATTTTTTCCCTCCGTATAATGCGCGCCTTGCCGCAGCCATTGCGGCATTGGTTCATCGTTATCTGACCTATCTCTCGCGCGAATCAAATCGCGCCTGTCTAAAGAACTCCCAGATCTTCTGCGGGTTTCCCGGTTAGCAACGATGTTTTATGCGCCGGTTAATCTGCCTCCTTTATATACAAGGTGTAGTTTTCTGCCTGCGCTTACCTTTTTCATAAGGAAAGCAACATGACGTTCGAAGCACTCAATCTACATCCTTCCGTTCTCAAGGCCATCATCGAGACCGGCTATACCACGCCTACGCCGATCCAGGCACAGGCCATTCCCGAAGTCATCGCAGGCCACGACCTGATGGCCTCGGCCCAGACCGGCACCGGCAAGACCGCAGCCTTCATCCTGCCCGCACTGAACCGTCTGGCTACGCCCTCTACCGTGAACAGCAAAGGTCCTCGCGTACTGGTATTGACCCCGACGCGCGAACTGGCGCAACAGGTATGCGACGCCGCCACCAAGTACGGCAAGCACATGCGTTTCAAGATCATCAGCATTCTGGGCGGCATGCCTTACCCGGTGCAGAACCGTCTGCTGTCCAGCCATGTGGACATTCTGGTCGCAACCCCGGGCCGTCTGATCGACCACCTGGAGCGCGGCCGCATCGACTTCTCGCGCCTGGAAATGCTGATCCTCGACGAAGCCGACCGCATGCTGGACATGGGATTCGTCGATGCAGTCGAGCAGATCGCCGCAGCCACACCGAAAACACGCCAGACCCTGCTGTTCTCCGCGACGCTGGACGGCGTGGTCGGCAACCTGGCTTCGCGCCTGCTGAAGGAACCGAAGCGCATCTCCATTTCGGCATCCAAGGACAAGCACGAAAACATCGAACAACGCATGATGTTCGCCGACGACGTCGCGCACAAGAACAAGATGCTGAGCCACATCCTGACCAATGCCGACGTCAACCAGGCCGTGGTGTTCACCGCCACCAAGCGCGACGCCGACAGCATCGCCGACCAGTTGTCCGCGCAAGGCCATGCCGTCGCGGCGCTGCACGGCGACATGAACCAGCGCGAGCGTAACCGCACGCTGCTGAACCTGCGCAACGGCAACGTGCGCGTGCTGGTCGCCACCGACGTGGCCGCCCGCGGCATCGACGTACCCGGCATCTCGCACGTGATCAACTTCGACCTGCCCAAGTTCGCCGAAGACTACGTGCACCGCATCGGCCGCACCGGCCGCGGCGGCGCCTCCGGCATCGCGATCTCGTTCGCCTCGAACCGCGACGCACAGATGCTGAAGCGCATCGAGCGTTACACCGAGCAGAGCATCAAGATGCACACCATCGAAGGTCTGGAGCCGAAATACAAACTGCGCACCGGCGGCCCGTCCTCGGATCGTCCGCGCGGCAACGGCGGCGGCTTTGGAGGTAATCGCGGCAACGGCGGCGGCGGTTTCGGCGGCAATCGCGGCAATGCCGGCGGCTTCGGCGGCGGTAATCGCGGTAACGCTGGCGGCTTCGGCGGCGGCAACCGCAGCGCAGCCTTCGCCGGCAACGGCAATCCTTCGACAGGCTCGGGACAGGCTCGCGGCGCAGGCTTCCACCACAGCGCACCGGACAGCCGTCACACCCATGCTCGCCCTGAAGGCCAAGGCGCCGGTTTCGGCGGTCAAGGCCATAGCCAGGGTTTTGCCGGCCAGGGCCAGCAACCGCGTAGCGCCGAGCGTAGCTTCGGCAACAATGCCAACCGCGGCGGCAACAGTGCACCGCGCCGCAACGGCGACCGCCCGGCGTTCTCGCAAGGTCGCGGTCAAAACAGCGGCAACAAGTGGTAAGTAATCGGTAGTTGGCAACGAACAAAGGCACGCCTCGGCGTGCCTTTGTTTTTGGCGCCACGGACGTAATCAGGTTACTCGACTTGCGGTTGCTCTCTGTCTTCCTGCGATGAATTCGCCCTTGCTATGAGCTCTTGTCAGGCAGAGAATGTCGCATCGAATGGGGGGCAAGCTCATGTATCCGGAAAAGCGCAAGGAAGAAAGGTCGGCATCTAACCAGCAACCCAGAGGCAAGCTGCAAGTTCTGGTCGGCAGCCGCAGCCACCCAGTCTTCGAAGTGGTGGACGTATCTACGATGGGCATAAGGCTGAAGCTCAATGCTCTGGTAAAAATAGGCGAGAACGTGGTGATCCGCTATCAGGCTGAGGGGGTCGATCTTCAGTTGAATGGCGTCGTCATCTGGAATGCCACCCCTGCCAATCCAGGCAGTCACATTATAGGCATCCAGCTGACCAGCCCATCGCTGCTGCAAGCCTTCTGGTAATCAATATCCATAGTCCGGAAACGAACAAAGGCACGCCTTGGCGTGCCTTTGTTTTTTTGCATAACCAGCCACTTGATTGTCGTTCTTTGACAGCCTGGTGGAATGGCTAGTAGTTTCATCAGCCGCGAAGGGGCAGAGAGATTCAACGTGTCCATCGCGACTGAAGTCGCGCCTACGGGGGCAAGTTATTTCGCCAGAGTGATGAACGACAGCTTGCTCACCCCTGCATGCTGCGCCAGCGCCATCAATTCGGCGATTCGACCATAGGGCACGGCGTTGTCCGCCTCTATCTGCAACTGGAACTGCGGATCGGCAGCACGTTGACGCAGCAGTTCCGCCAGCCCATCGTCGCTCACATGCATGTTCTCCAGTTCGAGATTGCCTTGCGCATCCACCGCGAGACTGACCTGTTGCGGTTTGTCGTTCTGCTGCACGGCATCGGTCTTGGGCAGGTTGATCTTGAGCGACTGCGGCGCGAGCAACGGTGCGGTGATGATGAACACCACCAGCAACACCAGCATCACGTCCACCAGCGGCGTGACGTTGATCTCGCTCATCATGCCGTCGTCGGAACCGTTATTGAAGGCCATCGCCTACCCCTTGAAGTTGTGCTTCAGCGCCAAGCGCAGGAAGTCGTGCCCGAAGTTGTCCAGCTCGGCGACGCGCAGGCGCAGGTTGCGCAGAAAATAGTTGTAGGCCATCACCGCGGGTAGCGCGGTGGCGATGCCGATGGCGGTGGCGACCAGCGCCTCGCCGATCGGACCGGCGACCACATCGAGCGAGGCCGCGCCGCTGCTGCCGATGTTCTGCAGCGCATGCATGATGCCCCACACCGTGCCGAACAGGCCGACGAAGGGCGAGGTCGAGCCTATCGTCGCGAGTTCGGCCAGACCGCGCTCGTGACTGCGCTGGATATTCTGCGCCTGCTGGCGCAACTGGCGCTCCAGCACCTCCTGCGGCGCGCCGCTGTGCATCAGGTCCTGGCGCTCCGCGCCCAGCGCCTTGAGTTCGGCGAAGCCGGCCTGCGCCAGCCGCGCCACGTCGCCCTCGCCGCGCGCGGCGACATCCGCAGCGGACGGCCAGTCGCGTGCGGCCCAGAATTCCGCGAGGAAGCCGCGATTGAGCCTGCGATCCTGCACCTGTCGCCGCAACTTGAGCAGCGCGATGGACCAGGTCGCCACGGACAGCAACACCAGCAACGCCAGCGTCACCGAGACGACGGGGGATTCAGTTGAAAACAGATCGTTCATGTTTCATTATCTTTCAGTATGAATGGAATAGGTATACGCACCCATTGCGTAATCGTACGGCCCGCGCGACTCGCTGGCGCGAAACGCCAGGTCTTCACGGCTTTCATCGCCGCGTTGTCCAGCACCTCATGGCCGCTGCTCTGGAACACGTTGACATCGCCACAGGCGCCCTCCGCCAGCACCTCGACGTTAAGCACCACCCTGCCCTCCCAGCCCATGCGCCGCGCCGCCATCGGGTATGCCGGACGCGGGTTGTTGAGATAGGCGGCCTTGTAGTCTGGCGCGGTGTCAACCACCGGTGCAGCCGCGACTGCGGGGGGCGCGGTCTGGATCGGCGGCGGAGTCTCGGCGACCGGTTGCGGCGCAGTATCAACCGCTTGCTGCACCGGCGGTTTAGCAACCGGTTTCTCGGCGCGCTCTATGCGCGGCTGTTGTTTCGGAGGCGGCGGCTCGGGCTGCGCCTGCGGTTGCGCCACAGCCGCCTGCTGAATCGCGACCGACACCGACATCTCGCTAACCGCGACAGCCGGGGACTCCGGCTGCATCAGCCAGACCAGCGCCAGACCGACATGCACTGCCGCAACCAGCGCGACGACGCCGACCCGCTCGCCCCATGGGGCGGAGGACAACGTAGTCTGGGTCATGGCGGCTGCAATCATCGGAAGCGTCGAAAATCTGAAGGAGGATATTTTATGCCGGTTGAGCGTAACGTTCAGCGCAAGCCATGCTGCCGCTTGATCCAGCGTTCAACTTCCGCTTGCTCGAGCTTGCCGCTGGAGGCCTGCACGCCTTCTTTCACGCCGTGGAAATAGGTGCGCGGCAATTCGCCATACCATTCCGGATCGACCTCGAAGCGCAGCCGGTCGGCATGGCTGTCGGCGAACACCCAGGCCTCGGCCCGGCCCAGTGCATGCTTGTCCAGCACTGAGGCAATCTCTTTTCCGTCCGCCGGTGTATCGGTGGAGACCAGCACCAGATCGAGGGCGGGATATTTCTTGAGCAGCTTGCCGAACATCGCCAGCTCGGCCCCGCAATAGGTGCAGCTCACCGACCAGAACGCGACGACGAACGGCTTGCCCGCGCGCGCGGCGACGATCTGCTGATGGCTGCCGCGCCCGAACGGCTTCAGTTCCTGCGCGGCCAACGCGGCTGGCTGGCTCGCGAGCAGCAACGCGAGCCCGAGTGCGGCGCGGCCCAGCCAATTCCTCATTTATTCGCCTCGATCACTCGATGGCCTTCGTTCTTGGTATTCCACGACAGGTAGACACGCCCCTTGCTCTCGATCAGCAGCGGGCTGTCGGAGGCATCCGCGGTGGAGGCCAGACTGACCGGCGCGGCCCAGCTCTTGCCGCCATCGCCGGAACTCATCGCAACGATGCGGGTGTTCTCGCCGTCGAATTCCTTCCAGGCCAGATGGACGCGCTCACCCAGGCTGAGCACCGCGGGATGCGCGGCCTGCACCGCGGGCTTGCCGAAGTTCTGCGGCGTCGTGAAGGTCTTGCCCTGGTCCGTCGAATACGCATAGAACAGGCCGCGCTTTTCCGGCGCATTGCTGAACCATGCCGCGTGATACGCGCCGTCCTTCGCAATCGAAATGGACGGCCCGTGATGCGGACAGGCTGCGACGTTCCAGTTCTCCCGGCCGAGTCGCATTGCCGCCATCTTGCCGTCCAGTTTGACGATGGCGTGGTCGCGGATATTGCCGTCGTAGACATGACGCCACGCGACCACCGGCACGCCGTCGGTATCCAGCGCCATCGCGGTGCGGCAGCATTCGCAGGTGTGGTCCGCGACCTTGACGTTGCGGCGGAAACGCTTGCCGCCGTCGTCCGAGACCGCGTAGTACAACGCGGCGCCGGCGTATTCCTTGCCGGCGCGGCGCGCCTCGCTCAGGTCGCGCTTGTCCAGCCAGGCGATGTAGACCCGCCCCTTGGCATTCACCGCCATCGCATCAAAGCGGTGGCTGATGACCTCGCGGTTGTCGTTGACGATAATGGGAGCACTGAAGCTGCGTCCGCCGTCGAGCGAGCGGCTGAAGCGGATGTCGCCGGTCATCGGCTTGTCCAGGCTGCGGGTCCAGGAGACGTAGAGCACGCCTGCTTTGGCGACGAGCTTGGGACGATTCTCGCCGTCCGCGGCAATCGCCTCGGGCTCGGCATTAACCTGCACCGGCTCACCGTAGTTTGCACCGCCATCGTCGGAGTTGCTGACCCACAGATGGCCATCTTTGACCTGCGCACGCCACAGCCGCCCGTCCTCGTCGAACGTCGCGGTCACGGCCATCGCCGGCTTGGCCAGCATGGCCTGCCACATCTGCGTCATGTCGTGTGCCGGCGGGGTCGCCGCCTGCGCCGATCCGATACCGGCCCCGAGAAGGAACAACAGGAATGTCTTTTTCATCGCTCGGACTCTACCATATCGATTCCTGGCTTATCACTTCCATGCATTCTGGATGCCGAGATAGAACGTGCGCGGCATGCCGGGAGCATAGCCGGTCGTGGCATTGGTGCTCTCGGCGAAACGGCGGTTGGTCAGGTTGTTAAGCTTCGCGAACAGTTCGAACTCGCCGTCGATGTGGTAACTGGCCGACAGGTTCAGCAAGTCGTGCCCGCTGTATTTCGTGGTGTTGGCATCGTCCATCCAGTAGCTGCCCAGCGAAACCACCTCGGCGGCGATGTTGCCGCCATGCAGGAAACCGGGCGTATAGCTCAGCCGCGTGTTGGCGATCACGCGCGGGGCCAGCGCCATCTCCTTGCCGGTGAAGTTCGCGTTGTTGGTTACCCAGTTGTCGTAGCTGTGTTTCGCACAGCTGAATGCCACATCCAGCTTCAGCGTATCGGCTATGGGTGCGGACACGCCCAGCTCCACACCGCGGTGCAGCGTGCGCCCGCCGTTGGTCGACACCGGCGCATTGGTGAGCGGATCTTTCTGGGTCAGGATGTCGTCGCGCTTGACCATGCGGTACAGCGATGCCTCATATGAAATGCTCGTGGCGAACTTGCCGCGCACACCGGCCTCATAGCTGTCGACCTTGATCGGTTTCAACGTCAGGTTGCCCGCCGCAATCTGCTGCGCCAACAAAGCGGTCGTGGTCGCCGCCGGACGGAACAGCTGCCCTTCGGAAGGCGCACGGAAGCTGTGGTTGTAGGTCGCAAAACCGTTCAGCCTGTCGTTGAATGCATAGGTCGCGCCCAGCTTGGGACTGAGGTGGGTGTAATTCGTTTGAGCGCTGGCACTTTGCCCGTACCACTTCGCCCCCGTCCCGGTGCCCTGTATCGCTGCCGCCGCCAGGTTGTTTCGGAACTCGTAACTCATGTCGTCGTAACGCAGCCCGCCGGTCAGGCGCAATGCATCGGTCGGCGATGTCTCACCATGCACATAGGGCGACACGCCTTGATAAGTCACCTTGTAATCGTAGATGCGGTTCCTGACCGCGTAAGCGGTGTAGACCTGGCCGACCTTGGTGGTCAGGATGCTGTCCTCGCTGCGACCGCCGGGACTGTGGTCGAAATCCATGCCGACAATCAGCCGTGTGCGGTACGGCTCGAAGTCCATGCGGTATTTCGCCAGCACGCCAAACGACTTGTTGTTGGTGTTATAGATGGTCGGATCGTAGCCCAGCGACCAGTTAGCCAGCAGGTCCATCCCGTCGTCGCGAACGAAGGGCGTGACGCTCAGCAGCGTACTTTCCGTTTCTCGCTCGTAGGCCGCCGACAACCGCATCGCATTCACCTTGCGCAACGAGATCGGCGTGTAGTTGATCGTCGGGTTGTTGAGGTAGTCGGCCAGCAGGATCGCCGAACTGCCCGCGGTCTGCTGGTCGATATTGGAAAAAGTGGCCAGCACCTTCAGCGTCGCATCGTCGCCCAGCACCCGGTCCCAGCGCACCGTGCCGCTGTTGCGGTTATATCCGGTCGCATCGCGCCAGCCATCGGTCTTGGTCAAATTCAGGTCGGCGCGCACAGCGTTGTCACCGAACGCGTTGCCGCCGGAAACCAGCAAACGCTTCCAGCCGAAACTGCCCAGTTCGCCGCTAGCCTCCACTTCGGCGGCGGACGGCGGACGCCGCGACAGCACGTTCACGATGCCGCCGATCGCATCCGAACCGTACAGCGCCGAGCCCGGCCCCTTGGTCACCTCGATGCCGCCGGACTGCGGCATATTCACTTCGTACAGCGCGTTGTGGTTGAAGAAGCCGGTGGAGCGCACCGGGATACCGTCTTCGAGATAGGCATACACCGGCGCGGTGGTCAGCGGCTGGCGGATCGCGGTCTGGTGGCCCTCGCCGCCGGTGACGTTGACCCACACGCCCGGCACGCGCCCCATGATCTGCGACGGATGCGCGGCCTTGGCCGCCCGGATATCCGCGCCGGAAACCTTGCCCACCGTTGCGGCCACCTCCGACTTCTTCTGCGCCTCGCGCGTGCCGGTGACGACCACATCGTCCAGCATCGCCGCGTCTTCCGCCGCATACACCGCCTGGCCGAGCGCGATGCTCAACAGACTCAACGCAAAACCGCCGAACTTGCCCTGGCGTGCCTTCATAATTCTCTCCCGGATATTCTTTTTATGAAGGCGCGATGGTATGGGAGCCGCTCAATATTGGGAATGCGACAAATTGTCGCACCCGATTCCCCCCTGGCCTCCTGCATACAATTGCTTACCAAATGATGGATTGTTGGAAAATTTTCAGCCGTTATACTGGCGACAACAACAAACGATTCTTCCCATGCGATTTCGTCTAAAACGTCCCGTCTTTTGCCTGCTGCTCTGCCTGTGGAGCGGCATCGCAACCTCCGCGGAAGCTTCCGACCCGTTCGGCACCGAGGCCGCACTGCCGCTCAAGCCGGCGTTGCGTCTGGGCGGCGCAGTAGGCGATCCCTGCGTAGATGCGATGCCGCAAGGCGCGCTCAACCTGCTCGACGTGGTCAACCTCGCGTTGTGCAACAACCCGCAAACGCGCGAGGTGTGGGCGAGTTCGCGAGTGCAGGCAGCCCAACTCGGCGTGAACCAGGGCAGCTATCTGCCCGGTCTGAGCATGAACGTTTCCGGCAACCGCAATTCGCCGGGCAATCAGCAACGCAGTATCGGACTGACGCTGTCATACCTGCTGTACGACTTCGGCTCTCGCGCCGCGAATCTGGAGAACGCGCGCCAGTTGCTCGCTGCGGCGAGCGCCTCGCAGGACAGCACGGTGCAGGCCGTATTCCTCGCGGCAGTCCAGGCTTACTATCAGACGCAGGCGACGCAAGCGGCGCTGGATGCCGCGCACGAAGCGGAGCGCGCGGCAAAGCAAAGTTTCGCCGCCGCCGAAGCGCGCTATCTCGCCGGCAGCGCCACGCCCGCCGACAAGCTGCAAGCACAGACCGCTTATTCGCAGGCCACGCTGAACCGCATCACCGCCGATGGCAGCCTGAAGAAGACCGGGGGCGCGCTGGCGAACATCATCGGGCTGGATGCGAATCGCAGCGTGACGCTGGCAGCAGCGAACACCGAAATCGTTCCCGCAAGCTTCGACCAAAACGTAAATGCACTGATCGAAGAAGCCAAGCAACGCCGCCCCGACCTGATCGCCGCCGAGGCGCAGGTGAAAGCCGCCGAGGCCGGCGCGGATGCGGCGCGCGCCGCCGGCAAGCCGTCGATTTCGCTGAATGCCTCGACCACGCAGGTCAATAGCGCGGGGGCCAGTTCGCGCGGCTCGTCGCTCGGCGTCAGCATCAGCGTGCCGCTGTTCGCCGGCTATGCGCCGACCTATCGGGTGCGCGCCGCCGAGGCGCAGGTGGAAGCGCAGCAGGCGCGCACGGAACGCGTGCGCTTGCAGGTCGCGCTGGACGTGTGGAACGCTTACCAGAATCTGATCACCGCAACGCAGTCGCTGCGCACCACCGCCGATCTGCTGAGCAGCGCAACGCAATCCGAACGCGTCGCGCTCGGCCGCTATCAGGCCGGCGTCGGCAACATGCTGGATGTGCTGAACGCGCAAAGCGTACTGGCCGGCGCACGCCAGCAACGCATCCAATCGACACTGGACTGGAACATCGGTCGCGCCGCACTCGCCCAGGCGATGGGCAATCTGGACGGCACCCTGTTGCAAACCCTCTCCCCTGCCCTCTCCCTCGAGGAGAGCGGGGGGCAAGGTCTCGCTCCGCGAGATTCAATATCCGGCCAGTCGCCCGCCGCACCCGAGAAAGCACTGCCATGAAGAAATTACTGCGCTCCCCCATCGCCTTGTTGCTGATCGCCGCCGCCCTCTCCGGCGCGGGCGTCATCGCCTATCGCCAATTCAACGCCCCGTCACCGGAACAGCGTTACCGCCTCGAACCCGTGACGCAAGGCGATCTCAGCCAGACCGTCTCGGCCAACGGCACGATCAACCCGGTGTCGCTGGTGAACGTCGGCACGCAGGTTTCCGGCACGGTGAAAAAGCTCTATGTCGATTTCAACAGCAAGGTCGAGAAAGGCCAGGTGCTGCTGGAACTGGACGACGCGTTGCTCGCCGCCCAACAGAAGCAGAGCCAGGCCAACGTGTTGAGCGCGACTGCGTCGCTTGATCTCGCCAGCGCCAACGAGGCGCGCATGCGCAACCTGTACGCGCAGGAATACGTGTCGCGTCAGGAACTGGACACCGCGGTGCAGGTGAAGAAAGCCGCCGAAGCACAGTTGCAACTGGCCCGCGCGGCGGTGGAAAAAGACCGCGCCAACCTGAACTACTCGGTGATCCGCTCGCCGGTGTCCGGCGTCGTGGTGGATCGCACGGTGGATGTCGGCCAGACCGTCGCCGCCAGCCTGCAGACGCCCACGCTGTTCAAGATCGCGCAGGACCTGTCGCAGATGCAGATCGACGCGAATTTCGCCGAGGCCGACATCGGCAGCATCCGCGTCGGTCAGACCGCGCGCTTCAGCGTGGACGCGTTCCCCAGCCGCAGCTTCGAGGGCATGGTGCGCCAGATCAGGCTGAACCCGACTATTCAGCAGAACGTCGTCACCTACAACGTGGTGGTCGATGTGGACAATCCCGAGCAAATCCTGATGCCCGGTATGACCGCCTATGTAAGCATCGCGGTGGCCGAACGCAAGGGTGCGCTGCTCGTGCCCAATGCCGCGTTGCGCTTCAAGCCTGCCAGCGGCGATCAGACCAGGAAGGATGCCGCGGGCAATGGCGCGAAGCCCCAGGACGAAAAACATTTGTCCGGGCGCCCGCGCGACGGATACGCCAGCAAGGTGTATGTGCTGAAGGACGGAGAGCCGGTTGCAGTCAGCGTGTCGCTCGGCATCACCGACAACCGCAGCACAGAGATCGTCGGCGGCGAACTCAAGGCCGGCGACCAGATCGTGGCCGGCGATGCGCCGGCCGCGAATGGCGCGCCCGGCGGCAGCGCCCCGCCGCGCATGAGAATGTTCTGATGAGCGACAGCGTCATCCGCATCGAAGGACTGCACAAGTCCTACGAGACTTCCGCCGGACTGTTCCCGGTGCTGAAGGATGTCGGCCTGCAGATCGACGCGGGCGAATTCGTCGCGATCATGGGGCCATCGGGTTCCGGCAAGTCCACCTTCATGAACATCCTCGGCTGCCTCGACGAGCCGACAACCGGGCGCTACGAATTGAATGGCCGCGACGTCGCCGCGCTTGATCGCGACGAACTGGCCGGCTTGCGCAACCGCACCATCGGCTTCGTGTTCCAGGGCTTCAACTTGCTGCCGCGCATGTCGCTGGAAGACAACGTCGCACTACCCTTGATCTATTGCGGCGTGGAACGCGACGAACGCCGGCAACGCGCGCGCGACCTGCTCGCCAGGGTCGGGCTTGAACAATATTTCGAGTCCATGCCCAACAAGATTTCCGGTGGCCAGCAGCAGCGCGTCGCCATCGCCCGCGCGCTGGTCAACCAGCCGCGCCTGATCCTCGCCGACGAACCCACCGGCAACCTCGACAGCAAGACCGGCGAAGAGATCATGGCGCTGTTCGACTCGCTCAACCGCGAAGGCATCACCATCGTGCTGATCACCCACGAGGCCGACATCGCGCACCATGCCCATCGCCAGGTGCACTTCCTCGACGGCCGCATCGTCAGCGACATGGAGAAAGCTGCATGAAGACGGCACGCGCAACAACCGTAGGGTGGGCTACGCCCACCATGGTGGGCGTAGCCCACCCTACTTCAAATGAGGTGGCCGCATGACGCTCGCAATGCTCGGAGAAGCCTGGCGCGCGATGGGCGCGAACCGCTTGCGCACCTTCCTGACGATGCTCGGCATGGTGATCGGCGTCGGCGCGGTGGTGCTGATGATGTCCATCGGACAAGGCGCGCAGTATGCGATCAAGCAAAGCATCGCGGCGATGGGCAGCAACCTGTTCGTGCTGCTATCTGGACATACCACCAGTGGCGGCGCGCGCTCCGGCAGCGGCGGCGCCCACACGCTGACGGTCAATGACGCCGAAGCCATCGCCGAACTGCCCGGCGTGCAGGCCGTCGCCCCGATTCACCCCGGCAGCGCGCAAGTGATTTACGGACCGAACAACTGGAACACCGCGGTGATCGGCACGACACCAGCCTATCTCGACGCACGCTCGTGGGTGTTGACCGCCGGTGCGCCCTTCACCGATTCGGACGTGCGCTCCGCGACCCGCGTCGCGCTGATCGGCGTGACCGCAGCACAAAACCTGTTCGGCGAAGAAAGCCCCTTCGGCAAGACCATACGCATCCGCCAGAGTCCTTTCGTCATCGTCGGCGTGTTGGGCGCCAAGGGACAGGGCATGGACGGGCGCGATCAGGACGACACCATCATCATCCCGCTGACCACCGCACAGCGTCAGGTGTTCGGCAGCCAGTTCCCCGGCTCGGTGCGCATGATGATGGTGCAGACCACGACGCAGGAAATCATGCCCACAGTGGAAAAATCGATGATCGAACTGCTGCGCCAGCGCCACCGCATCCGCGAAGGGTTGGACAACGATTTCTTCCTGCGCAACCTCACCGCCGCGGCCGATTCCGCCGCCGAAAGCACGCGCATCATGTCGCTGCTGCTCGGTGCAATCGCCTCGGTGTCGCTGCTGGTCGGCGGCATCGGCATCATGAACATCATGCTGGTGTCGGTCACCGAACGCACCCGCGAAATCGGCATTCGCATGGCCATCGGCGCGCGCGAACGCGACATCCTCGCGCAATTCCTGCTGGAAGCGATCATCATTTCGGTAGTGGGTTGCTTAATCGGCCTGCTGCTTGGCATCGGCGGCGCACTGCTGGTCGAGGCGCTGACCGGCACGCCGGTCATCATCTCGCTCGGCTCGGTAGTCGTCGCCTTCGGCGTCGCCGCTGCGGTAGGCATCTTCTTCGGCTACTACCCGGCGCAAAAAGCCGCGCAACTCGACCCAATCGAAGCGTTGCGTTACCAGTAACGACACCTCCGGACCATTGAACAAGATTTTTTATAGTTTGCAGCCTCAATTCGTTGACTGCCCCCTCCCCCTTGTGGTCTAATTCGCGCCGCTCTCAAGGGCGGCTATCTCAACGGTAGAACACTGCCTTAACTCAGCAAAAAAGGCCTCGCCTTACCAAGGCAAGCTGTTGAAAGAGAAAGAAAAGATGTAATTGGATATAATCCAGCAGCATCACAAATCAGGTAATATTTTTCCCCTGATTTTCCCTGTGCCAATTCCCAGTTGGTTATACGGGATGACAACAAATCCGGGTCGTTAGCTCAGTGGTAGAGCATCGCCTTCACACGGCGGGGGCCAGTGGTTCGAACCCACTACGACCCACCAAATTAAGCGACTGATTCAAGTACGATTTTTAGCGTACTTGATTTCTGTCCTCCCGAGTCGGAGTTGTTTTGCCACAACCTTGCCACATTGCGTGGCAATTGAGGCAGCGATGGCAACGATCCGACAACGGAAATCATCCAAAAAATACGAAGTGCAGATTCGCCGAGACGGCTGGCCTACTCTCACTCGTACATTCACTAAAGCAGCCGATGCTCGTGCTTGGGCGTCTGTTATCGAGTCCGAGATCGAGCGCGGCGTATTCATCGACCGCACCGAGGCCGAGAAAAATACTCTTGGCGATCTCTTCAAGCGATACCTCACCGAAGTGTCCAGCCAGAAAAAAGGCCACGCCACCGAGCGTTACCGGCTCGAATCTTTGCAGCGCGATCCTATTGCCAAGTACAAGGTCGCGGGCATTTCTGGAAAACTGATGGCGGAGTGGCGTGACAAACGCCTCAAGGAGGTCAGCGGTTCGACAGTAAATCGAGACCTCAACCTCATCTCTCACGTAATAACCATCGCGCGAAAGGAATGGGGCATGCACATCGAGAACCCTATCTCAATGATCCGCCGTCCTCCCGAAAATAAATCTAGGAAACGCCGGCTCGCCGCCGGCGAGGAAGAAAAACTTCTGGCTGAGTTGGAGGAAAGCACTAGGTCGGAGCGTGGCACCTTCGAGGAAGGTGGATCTCGTAATCCGTGGATACGGCCCTTGGTTATCTTGGCACTGGAAACCGCCATGCGGCGCGGCGAGCTGTTGGCGCTACGCTGGCCGGACGTGTACCTGGCTGATCGATATGTCCGGCTACATGACACCAAAAATGGAGAGTCGCGCGACGTCCCACTTTCAACGCGGGCCTACAAGCTTTTAGACGACCTTCCTCGGCATATCTCGGGAAGAGTGTTCCCTACTACCGCCGATGCCGTTAAAAAGGCCTTCACGCGCGCTGTAGAACGTGCAAGCCTAGGTGATCTCCACTTCCACGACCTAAGACATGAAGCGACCAGCAGAATTGCCGAGAAGCTGGATAACGTGCTGGAGTTATCGGCGGTGACTGGCCACAAGACGCTTACTATGCTTAAGCGCTACTATCATCCCCGAGCCAAAGACCTCGCGAGAAAATTGGGGTGAAGCTTGGGAGGTCTGGAAAACTCCGAACGCCTCACGCCGCATTTCATCGAGTGACGCTCAGAGTTTTGCGCCGCAACCGCCACAGAACTTGTGATCAGCGATGACTTCGATGCCGCAACCACCGCAAAATTTCTTAGCCAGCGCCTGTTCTGCCTCGCTGATTTCGACAAGAGAACCAGCTTTATTCTCGCGGATCTTCTCCTGTGTTCTTTCAGCGATAGCCTTCCCGCTTTCTACGGCTTTTTGCGTAACTTCCTTGCCGGCCTCGATCGCCTTCGATGAAAGGTCCAGCAGCTTGTTGCCTGCCTGTCCAAGCAGCGCATTCAGGCGCTCACCGTCGTCATCACTAGAGAAGGATTTCATCGTGCCCATGTCTATCGACTTGGAGCTGCTGTCGAACTCACCATTGAACTCAAGGTAGGGTGCCACCTTGAAACCCAGCGTAGCGGCGTAAAAAACCGTTGGGATAGAGCTTCTCTTGGTGTTGTAGTCCTTCACCCGCCCGTTGTATATCTGGCGGGCGCTTTCCAACTGGGTTTCGCATGCCTGGATGCTGTCGATCAAGCGCTGATACTGCTCATTGGACTTCAACTCCGGGAAATTCCGCGCCATGCCGCTGACGGTCGAGAGAACCATTCCGGACTGTTGGTGCAGTTGGGCGATATTGTTTGCCGACGTCATATCGCCAGACACCTTGAGCATCACCAGCTTTTCCGACTCCTGGTAACCCTTCACCACGTCGATCAGTTGATTGATCAGCGATGCCTGTTTGCGTCCCACTACGCCGATGTTCGACCAGGACTCCCGGATCGATTCGGACAAGGCGCGCAACGTGTTGTAGCCGAGAAATGCAATGACAGCGACAACAACCGTAAGGAAAATGACAAGCTTAATCAGACCGGCAAAAAAACCAAAGATTACGTCCACTGCGCCCCCTCCTAAATCAATAACATCAAATTAAATTTCGAAGTGCAACAACTCGGTGAAGCCGGGTACACCTATCCATAAATGGCAACGTCTATCCATAAATGGATACAACTTTCGCGCACCATAGCATTCTGTATCCATTTATGGATACTACTCTCCATAAATGGCAACGCCTTTCTGAAAACGGTGTCAGTTCCGAAATAGCTTTTGTACTGCATCTCCAAGATTGAGCTGTTTCGAATCAGATGATTTTGACTCAGCCAGCCATTTTGAAGACTTTTCATCATATACAGACTGAAAAGATGCGAGAGCCACCGAACCAAAAATCGAAGTGGCGTAGCTCTTATCGAAGTCTGGACGAGGTGTGAAGATCGCTCCATCTTCGCGCAGAATAGTCGGCACACCATGCTTGTTGATACCTACGCTGGAAAATAATTCTTCAAGCTGATTTCCCATCTCTTCTGCTGTGCGTTCGTCGAACGCACAGCTTTGCGAAGCTGGCAGGCTATTGCTCGACCAATACGCACGCCATGCGGAAGCATTGTCCTTTGCACACCAGATGTTCGTTGCAGTACGCCAGTTTTGCAACGGGACAAGACCATAGCTGAGAGGACGTAGTGCAGAAGGAACGACATAAAATGTCGTATTCATAGAAGATGCTAACCTTGCGGCGTTAGCCTCAAATTTCTTGCAGAAGGGGCAATCAACTGCTGAGAACATTACCATCTTGCGCCCACCACCATCGCCATACTCGACTTTGATTAGCTTATCGAAATCGATATGCCGCATGACATCGCCTCGAAGTTCGGAGAGCTCTCTGTTGTTCATTGGCCTCGGCGGACTGGCTATAACTTGCCAACCCTTATGGTCACCAGTAATTGTTCCTCCTTCGTTGACGTAGCTCATGAACTGCCCGGAAGGTTTAACCGTTAGCTTGTAGATGCCTCGAACGAGCGTCGGTGTTGCTTGGATATTCTGTTGACTAACGTTCAACGAAATCCCGACGTTGGCCATGTTACGATAAAGAGAAGCCACTGCACCTACACCATCGGCCAAGGTGGTTTGTGAATACATCAGAATCGCACATGCAGCACTGGCAGTAAGTTTTCTTGGAAAATTCATTTTCTCTCCCTAGACTTGTTTAGTAATTTTTGCGCAAACGGGATTCTGCCTCAAATTGAGACTTTAAAAATATCATTCCAAGATTGTGAGCCCGCTTTTGATTTGCTCTGCGGTGCAGACTTGCTCCGTTTGTCTATCTGCATCACTCCTGAGTTGCTCGCCCTGCGATGGCCCCAGCGTCAGGTGCCAGTGAATTTCTGTGCCATCGAGTTCATTTACTTACCCTCCATTTTATTGAGCGGAACTGCGTGCATGCGAATGTAGCCGGCAAGCTGACTCGCTGCCGCCCGCAACTCCTTAACGCTCTGCTTCCTCTTAGGCTGCCCAGCATCGGGATGATGAGCCTCGCGGGACGCGGTTTGTGCTGTCGATGGGTTGTGCTGTTCCATGATCTTCCTTTCTCTCTGGTTTACCTGCTCAATCGTAAATTTGGGCACCGGCCATCCGGTTTGTACGGTACTCCACGTATTCCGCAGCATGATCGCAGCCTGCCCAGTAAGCATCCGCCTCCGGCGTGCCTGGCTGATATACATCGCCAGGAAGACAAGTACCTTCCAGCAAACGCCTGAGCTTCGCCTCAAAGCCTTTGCGGTATGCCTGGCTTCTCGGTGTCGCGCCAACGCTGAACCTGTCCGACATCGCATCTTCGACGGTGAATAGACTTCCCCCTCCTGCTCTATGGTGAGCCTCGCTGGCGGGTTTAAGTGCATCGGGTTGGTGGGCCTCGCGGGTGCCGCGAAGGGCGGCGGTGTTGATTTGCCGGATGGATTGGTTGTTTGTTGTGCTCATGATTTGCCCTTTCGTTTGTGGTTTACATCGGTTCGGAGCCGCCTCACCCTGTCCGCGACGATCTGACGGGCGTTTAGACGGGGGCACAAGGCATGACAAAAGCGAGCGAGTGGTGCGGCCAGCGCGGAGCCGAAGGCGAGCACTGCCACGGTCGCTTGCGCCCGCCGCAGGCGGTTTGGCGTGTCTTGTGCGCTTTTCCCGGCTGCCCGGCATGTCGGCGCAAGGGTGGCTCCGAACCGATGTTCGCAAACGAAAGGACGAGCACAACGAACGGCTTCCAATCCTTCCGGCAAATCGGCGCTGCGTGCAGCGCCATGCTTTTATCAAAGGGGCCATCGCGACGGCGCAGCCGTGGCGATGACAACCCGCCTTTGCTTCGTGAGCCGTGTCGCCGCAGGCGTGACGGCGATTGCTTCTTCGGAGGCTGCAAGTTATCCATGCCCGCAGCAAAACCGGCGCACACCACGCCAGGTCGTTTTGCGGAGAGGTGTGGGTAACTTGCAGCCTCCGGCACGCGCAAGCGTGCAAGCGGCAGGGATTGACACCCGAAGGGCCGAGACCCAAGGCTCGGTCGCCTGTATTGCACAATACAGCGATGAAAGCCCGGCCGGCGAAGCCGGGCCGCCCCATAAGCATTCACCTTGCCATCGGCGCGATCGCACCAGCACCCGGCAACCAGGGCGGCTGCAGATCGCCCACGCCGGCGCTGCAGTGAAGACGGCCAAGGCCGCAATCGAGAATGAGATTTTCATATCAGTTCCCCGGCATGTGGTCGGCGTTGGTAAAGCCGTTCTTCGATTCACTGCCAGGCTTGGACTTATCGTCCCTGCCTGGCTGCTTATCTCCCTTGGGTCGTGCAGCCGCAGCGCCAGCGCCAGCAGCACCGCTTTCCAAGCCGCCCAACCCCTTCTCGGCCTGCTGCGAACCTATGCCTTGCGCGCCTGCCTGGCTGCCCACATAGCGCATTACATTATCGGGAACGGCTGAAATCAATCCGAAACACGTGTGCATGGCCACCACCATCATCACGACATATAGGCAGCACCACGCGACCATTCCAACAATGCCCATAACTGAAGATGCCGAGGCACCCGACACCATCCCGACAAACATCATGTTGACCAGTGCGCCGGCGGGGTAAGTCATCAATGCGGCCAGAATGAAGCCCATCATCAGCAGAACCGGCTGGATAACCATAGCCAGAATGAGCATGTAACCAGGCCCTGCTCTACCCACCAAGTCGTCGCCGTCAGGGTGCGTATGCATTGCCGCCATCAATGGCGCGGCCAATACGGCTTCAGCGCAGGACGCCAACCAGCGGATAACGCCGGTCAGCCACCAGATGGTCGGGATAGCCGGCAAGTAGTACGCAAGGACCGCTCCGATAGCCCAAAGGGAGGAGCTGATCCATTCGACTGTTCCTGATATTGTTTTAAGCGCTTCCCCCACGTCAAATGCGAGACCGGCAGTCCACTTTGAGAACTTCCCGTTTGCGAAGCCCGCGATTGTGAACATCGAGGCCTTGATCACGACCCCGGCCCCGATGATGTCATGGCCGGTTGCGGAAAGTTGGGTCAGCGGCGATGTATTGGCGCCGGCGATGCGTTCTGTGATTCCCTGCATCGCCGACATGGCCGGGATGGACAACAGCCTCCAAACGTCATCGGCAGAGCGGATGGAACTCGAATTCTCCAGGTCTGCCTGGTAACTATCGGCAGGAGCCGCGCTTCGATCTTTCAGATACTCGTCCGTGAAAGCCAAGGCATCGCGGTAGCCTTGGAGTGTCTCCTGAACCTCCAGACCTTCGATCGCGATCGGCTTCGAGACCGGCGTCATGTTCACTGTGGCCTGAATCGTGTCGTTCATTTTGACCATGTGGTTAAACCACGTCCCGGCCAGAATCCAGCCTCCGGTTTCGGCGTACTTGATAAAGCTCTGCTGAGCCAGATCCGGAGACGCATCGACGGCGGACTTGGCCGCGATGGAAATAGCATCCTCGTATTGCTTCGCCGCGCCATCTATGGCATCGCTGGCTGGGCGCCTGCCCGACACGATAGACTCCGCGACTGGCCGCATCTCCGCAATCATCGCCTTGACGGCGTCTTTGTGCGCTTTCATGATCGGGCCACGCGCTGCGTGAGTCATATCCTCGGTACGCGCATCTTGGCCGGATTCCTTCCATTCCAAGGCACCGCAGCTAGCCGGGCTGCCCTTGCTTCGAGCAGTGGACTGCCACCGAAAATCCACCGTCGTGTAAAAAGAATCGGCCAACTGAAGGGCTGTTGAAGCGGCGCGATCCGCCACAGCCAACCCTGTTAGATCAAGGCGCTGTTCATAAGCCATATCGAAGTTCACACGAGGCAAACTTGTGGCGGCCTCGATCCGCTCCGTTCTACCTTCGGCCTCATATTGCTTATTCATCGCCGCCATGCACACCTCGGCGCGCAGGATGTTGGCCGCCAATGGCCGCGCGTCGGGGACGCTCACGCGCCCCAAGGTGCCGGTTCTGGCAAACTGGGTCATCGCGGCTTGCCAAGCGGCGTCGGCCACCCCGATGCCCTGCACTGCCAGCCAGAGAACCATCATTTGAATGAGCGAATATCCTGACGCTAGCGGCAGCAGGAAGGCTGCGCCGCCGATTGTTCGGATAGGCACCCATACCTCCGACATTTTTTTTCCGAGAAGGACGCCATCCTGAGCGCTATCGACTGTTCCCTTCACTGTTGTGTAAGCGACAAACAACATGGCCAGGAGAAGCACCGCCTGATTGAAGATGGCCATCGCCGCCCCGAGCATCGTGCCGGTGCCACCGACGCCGATGCCATCAGAAGCCTTTCCAAAGACCTGGTGAAGAAAATCCAGGCTGATATCGCCGGCCGGCGGGGTAAACAAGTGAAGGCCGTTACTGGCACTGCCGGCATCGGCAGCCCACGCCGGCAGCGCCAGCGTGGTGAGGATGATCAGGATTAGGCGCATGATTACCACCTCCCGCCCAGCGACCAGAACCAGGGGCCGAAGCTGTAGAACTCGCGGTCACGAACCTGACAAGCTCTGAATCGCCACGTGAGACTCTTCGCGCAGGTCATGATCATGAGTCCGCAGCAGATGATAAAGGCCGGCAGCGTCAGCGCGCCGGTCACTGAAAAGAAGAAAAGCCAGGCCGCGACCAGTATCGCGGCGCACAGCCATGACATCGCCCACACGTTGAATGCGCGCCCCTGCCGCACCAGGTGCGCTTCATCGAGGCCAAGGCGCTCCACCGCGTCCCCGAGGGTCTCGTGGCGGTAGTTGGCCGGCGAGTCCTTGAGCTTGCGGCGGACATGTGCGCTAGCGGCGGACAGGTTGCCGCCAATTCGCTTGCCCGTGTTCCAAAGTCCGGTCAGTCCCAATGAAAATGCCCAAAATTTGGCAGTGCCGCCTGCGGCGCGCCGCACGATTCCCTTCTTGGTTGTTTTCTGTTGTTCCATTTCAGCAGTCCTCCGCATCCAAGAGATTTTGCAAAAAGAGTCTGGCCGCAACGCGACCGGCGGTGGTGGTGCATGCGTTCCGGTAAGCCTGGACCAAAGATTCAAGGGCCGGCTGGATCAGGGCTGCGTTCGCGACCGTGAATGCGAAAAACACATCAACACGATCCTCAATGCCGGGATGGATCTCGATGGTTGTTTCTTCCGCTAGATCCTCCAAGATGGCTGGATCGATGATCGACTTGCTTCCGTTTGGTAGTATTGCTGTAGCCATGTTCAAAACCTCCGTAACAGGTTGCGATGTGGTTAGGCTAGGGCCGGGTGACTGCCCGGCACTGGCCGCCAGAAAAACGCCCTACGCCGCACGAATCAAAGGCGCAGGGCATCAGATTTTTTTGCTGCACGCTCCTTCGCTTCCTCTTCATCGCGGCCATCGGCCAGCGCCAGGTAATAGCGCTGCTGCTGTTCGAGTGCTTCTTCCTGCTCGGTGGACAGCCCAGGTTTGCCAAGCTGATCCTGGATCGCGTCGGCCTGCTGCTGCGCAGCCAGCTCGCGCTGGATCTGCTCATTGCGCTGGATTTGCTTAACTTGGTTCTCCGCATCGGCCTCGGCCTGCAGACGCGCACGCTCCTTGGTTGCCTCAGCCTCAAATACCGGCGCGAGCGCCAGCTCTTGCCAGAGCTTGAGCGGGTATTGCTTTCGGCGTTGCCAGGTCTTAGTGAATTTAGGCTCTGGATTGCTGCCCTTGTGGATCTCGCGCTCCAGGTATTCGATTTCACCGATTCCGAGCTGCAGCGGAATGAGAGTTGCCGTTAGCTGCTCACGCTCTTGGTTTTTTTGGCGCACATAGGCCAGATGTTTGGCAGCACCTGGTTCGGCAAGCACCTTGTCATGCAGCGCCAGCAACGCCTGCCACGCCTCTTCTTTCTTCGCCTCGGCGCGGCTGCGCGTAAGCGCACCGGCATCCTTCGCGGCTGCGGCTTCCTCCCTGAATTTGCGGCGAGCATCCAGGTACCTCTGGCTGCCAAATGCAACGGCAAGCTCTTGTTCCACTTTCTTGATGTCGGCCGCTGCAGGCAAGGCATCCAGCTTTTCTTTGGCTGCCTTGCGCTCAGCTTCGAGCTTCTCCCGCGCGACGCGTAGCGGATCAAGCCAGCGGGATGCTGGCTTGGCCTGTCCGGCGGTTAAATCGGGGGTAAGGGCCATCATTCCTCCAGCCCCAGCTTGGTCTGCCATGATTTTTTCCTTTTCAAGTTGCGCGCGAAGTTCCGGCGCCGGCTCGTAGCCGACGACGGCGAGGCCTGCACGTATGGCCTCGATATAGGCACGGGCCTTGAAGGCCTCGGTGCCGGTGATTTGGATCTGCTTCCAGTTTTTGGCCTGGGCCAGGTCAACCAAGGCTAGGATTTCAGCATTGGTGCCGCGATGGCCAGCGGCCAAGCGGTCACCCCGGTCGATCACACGACCGGCAGAAGCGCCGGCGTAGTCGCGCAAGGCGATGATGGTCTGGCCAGGCTGGCGATCGACGTACAAAAGCCGGCTGGCCAGCTGGTCGGATATCTGGGCGTTGTAGTGTTTGGTTAGCAGCTGGCGTTTGTACTGTTGCCGGCTGCTCAGGGTGTCGTGGACGTAGAATCCTCCGGTGTGTAGGCCGTGCACTCCTCGATTGACACTTCCAGATCCCTGAACAGGGCGCTGCAATACAGCGTTGCGCGCTTCTTGTTGTCCATAGCCAGCACGCGACTGGCGCAGGACAGGCATACGCTCTGGCCCAGCGTGTCGGCTAACGCGCAGGCCTGGACGATCTTCTGCACGGTCGCGCCAAGCGGTGAAGGCGCGCTCGGGCGCGGCTGTGCCGCCGGCGCGGTGCTGGCGGGTAATGTGGTGGTGAGACTTTCTATTTCGTCCAGGACGCTGCTCATTGAGTTTCTCCTTTTGTTGGATCTTCGAACGAACCTCCCGCAGGGAGGCGTTGAGGTGCTGCGTTTCGCGGTTCTTGAGGCCGCGCCAGGTTGATTTGCCGCGTTGCTCAAGACGTGTGGCATGACGGCCAAGGTGGACGCCCGGTGCTTCGTCGAGACCACGATCTTTATTACTCCGATGATCGATCCGGGCATCGAGGCCGGCGGCAGCCAGGTGACGATTGGCGATGTCTTGCCAGTCTGCTCGAACCTGCTTCACCCATTCGGGGCCGCGCGCATCGCCACTCGATTCCTTGCGGCATCCACCCCGATCAGGATTTTTTGCGTTGTACCGCTTGAAGAACTGTTCTTTGTCGCGTTCGATGCCATCGAGCATGCGACCAGAGAACATCAGGTGGACGTGAGGGTTGCCATCTTTGTCGTGCACCCCCCAGGAATATGGATGCTTGTCGCCACAGATCGCCTGCGCGTATTCGCGCACAACAACGATCTGCTGCTCTTTGGTCAGCTCGCGCGGTAGTGCAAATTCCACTTCATGATAAAGCGTGCCGTTCGCGCGTTCACACGCGTCCGACTCAACCCAAAATTTGCGAGGATCATCGGCTGCCCACGATGGCATATTTCCACTTTCACCAAAAGCCAGCTCGCCGTCGTGGCGCTCGGCGAAACGGCCAAGCCGCATGATGTAATCATGCTTATCCACGGACAGCCGATTTTCAGATCGGCTGCCACGCTTGACGGCGAGATGGAAAATGCTCATAGCAAAAATGTCGTTTAGCTTTGGCTGTTTTCGCTCGCCGCAGGTGCGCACTGTTTCTCCGCAGGAGAAACAGGTAAGTGCGCCTCGTTTGACAACGAGGATAAGATTTCCGCTGTCGCAATTTCAACATCGCGGCCACTTTTAAGAATCCGTTTGCAAGCATCGACCCATTCCGCCGCCCCCATTTCCCCGTTTTTCAATAACGCCTCAACCACAACGCCCCACCGAATTAGTCGGCTGGTGCGTTGTTTACGATCAGCGGCCTTCGATTGGCTCTGAATCTCAGCGATGCGTTTTTTGATCGCTGCCTCCCTTGCGCGGAGTTTTGCGATTTCGCTCGTGGTCATACTGTTGCCTCCTCGGTGGATAGGATCGTCGTATCAATAAACTTGAAAAGCTCGAACCGCACAGACTTGGAGTGGAGATTGTTCTTCCGGTAGAGCTGATATACGCCATCGTTGATCGCGGCCAGGTGAGTAGCGAATTGATTGATCAGCAGGCCGCGATCTGCGTCAGAAAGAGAATCGAAATAGGCCTCGGCCTGCGCTGTTTTAGCTGTGCGCATAGCCGATTGCTGCTCAGCGATTTGGCGATCCTGCTCTTGCTGAGCGATTCGCTCCTGCTCAGCTGCGTGCGCTACATTCAACTGTCTCTGCCGCTCAATCTCTGCCGCGACAAGGCCCGGAAACGGTGATGTCGGCTTGCCGGCTGAATTTGGGCGGGCTCGAATCGCTGCAACTGCTCTGGCGATTTGCTCAGGTGGTACCGAGTCCTCGATGGCATCTGCCTCTGGGTCTTCGGACGGATACCAGCACTCGATGCCATTCTTGGTGCGGCGCGGGCTGTTACGCTTCCCTGAGAGAGCAGCAGCATCTGCAGGGCCACGCGCATGCGCGCGTGGTGCTGCTGCTTCTTCTTGCAGAACCTTAGAACCTTGCAGAACCTTAGTGGGGGATTCTCCAACGATGGGACTTTCCGAAAGTTGGATTTTCCCCTTTACGGACAGTGGAGCCTCAATAGCCCAGCGCGCTGGCGATGCCAGAACCCAGCGCCGCCCGGAAATTTGGCCTCTAGGTAAAGTATTTCCATCCTTGTCTTCGCGTTTGGCCTCGATCCTGACAGCCCCAACTCGTTGCAATTCGCCAAGCCTGGCGCGTATCGCATCACGCCCTTCGGGTGTCATTTTCACTAAGTGTTCAAGGCAAGGAGACCAACCATTTGGTAAATCCCAGAGGAAGGCAAACAGACCGCGCGCGCCAAAACTTAGCCGAGAGTCTCGCAATAAAGCACGAGGGAGCGGCTTGGCGAAATCAATCTCACCCTCTCGGACGATCTCGTTCTTGCCGCTCATGCCTTGCCGCCAGTTTTTTGTTGGCTTGGTGCTCTTCCCCACGCTCTAATCTGGCCGAGCTTCCACTTGAGAATACGCGGGCCAGGAATAGGCGAAGGGAATCCCTTCAGGCGTCGTTGCTGGATGGTAATTTGGCTGAATCCGGTGATCGCTGCCACTTCCTCGACACCAACCAGCACGTCATCCCCCAACCGTTCCAACTGCTCTGCCAACTGATAGTTGCGCTCCATAACTTCACTCCAAGTGGAAAAACTATGTTGCGCACTTTGCTGCTAAGTTGGAGAATCGAGGGAGGACAGAAATCGTGAGGTATGCATGATCCAAGCACTCGAGAAGCTGGAAATGATCAGAATAACTACCGAGAAGGTGGATATGATCGTGTCTGAGGCCGCGGCCGATTGGGCTGGGCGAGGTATCGTGAAACCGCGCAACACCCTCCCGCTTCCTATCAGTGCAGGCTGCTTCAAGAGACTTCGCCAGGCTGCTTGCAAATATGCTGGAGCCCAGAATTGCGGTTGTTTCCGCCAGGGGATGTGGAGCCTCCCTCAAGAAGGGAACCCCTGCGAGACCTGCAACGCCCCGCACATGTCATCCTTGGAGTTCTCCGAAACCTTGTTTGGCCAAGAGTTAAATAGAAGCGGGGAATACGTTGGGCCAGTGATTAGCGATCGAACAATCCAACGTTGGCTTAACGCCAAAAGCCCGGCCGCACCAGCCTATCTCATTACGGCTTTCGGACGCGCTTGGCGCCAAGGCTGGATCAGCGGCAGCTTGGCCTACGCGTTGGCTAAAGATCTATCCGCATGGGAAGGTATTCTCACGGCCACACGTCAGAGAAAAAAACTCGCTGGCAAAGCTGCCGCTAATCTAAACGGTGACTTTCCTTTGGATGGATTAGCGGAGAACCACAAACGGTTTTATAGGGCTTATGGTTCTTCTGCCACACTGATGCCACAATGCGGAGCACAAGAGCAACTAAGTCGAGCCAAGAACAACCAATACAAGCTAATGATTTTTTAGCGTATTATTTTTAACCCATTAAGGCAAAACAGCTTCATTTTCGATTCACACGGCGGGGGCCAGTGGTTCGAACCCACTACGACCCACCAAATCAGAAACCCCGCTTCGGCGGGGTTTTCTATTTCCGAGTTTTAAAATGTCCTTCATTTTTCTTGTGTGCGGCCTTCCGGTTAATGCTCAGGCCCATCATTATTCCTCGTCGACGATGTCGCACACGAACGATTGGTCTATTTTGAGTTGATCGAGGGGAAGCCGCAGGTATTGCATCGACTGCCGAAACGGATCGCAGTCCAAACAAAAATGGCTAGTCATATGTCTAGCCATTTTGATTTGATGCACATCATCCGCAAGTACGAAGTACTCAGAACAGCTCGATCTCCCCGCCCACCGGCTTGCTCTCGATGGCGCTCAGGTAACGTGTTTCTTCTTCCACGATGACGTTGTTGTGCAATGAACGCAGACGCTTGACCCGCACCTTTCCGGTTGCGGGGAAATAGACCACCATGCGCGGATAGATGTCGCCCACATCCTCCGCGATCACCCTCAGTCCTTCGGTCGCGAGGTAGTCGCGGGCGAAGATGATATTGCGCATGCCGACATCGGTCATGTTCGCCAGAATGCGGCCCCCGCCGAACAGTTTGACCTCCAGATTATGGCGCTGGCCGCCGTGCTTCAGGATGACGTTGATCAGGTGCTCCATCGCAAAGTTGCCGTAGCGCGTCGCCGCGCTCAGGCTGGAGGACTTCCAGCCGTCGGCATCCGCAGAGGCCGGCAGCATGAAATGATTCATGCCGCCAAGGCCGGAGACACGATCGCGGATACAGGCGGAAATGCAGGAACCCAACGAATAGCGTTTATCTGCCGCCCCGCCCAAACTCGTTTAACCCGCGACTTGCAATGGCGGCAGATAAACCTCGTTGGACTGAACCTTCGGAGAGCGGAACCTATGGGGATTGTAAGGTTTTGCGG